>Ga0208937_1000028_pt1 | contig 142025 bp, 116 predicted proteins | sample June2015DPH_11_5_FD_184705 | JGI IMG/M metagenome (GOLD analysis project Ga0208937, IMG submission 184705) | Peatland microbial communities from SPRUCE experiment site at the Marcell Experimental Forest, Minnesota, USA - June2015DPH_11_40... | ecosystem: Environmental > Terrestrial > Soil >... | reverse complement strand
GGGGCGCGCGAGAGTTCCTGTAAGCCTTTCAGCCCCTGCTGCTCATAGCGCCGCAGCCACTTGCGGGCCGTGGGCAGGGTGGTGCGGTAGGCCCGGGCGGCCGCCTTGATGCCGTGCTGGCGGGCGTGGGTGACCAGTTGGAGGCGATAATTAAAAGCGTTCTTCATGTGACGGACCACATCGAAGTAGGGGACCGGAGCCGGCATAGGGCGCTGATTTTACCCCGACCGGCGGCTGCCTTGGTCCACCCCCACCAAGGCAGCCATCTCTCTCCTCCTCCACTCACTCACACACTTCAATCCCACAGGGGGGATACGATGTACCAGGGCTATGCCAAGAAAGCCCGGAAATGGTGGTCCTGAGGGCAGGAATGATATAATCGATGGCTTTTGATCGACTCATCCAATGCAGGTAGAGGAAACCATGAATATGAACAAAGGGAATGTTGTAACGTGTGAAGCGCTGGCCAATTTCCAGTCCAAGGTCGAGGCGAAAGCGGCCCTGGTGGGCATCGTCGGGCTGGGCTACGTCGGCTTGCCCCTCGCGCTCTTGTTCGCTCGCAACGGATTTGCGGTGACAGGCTTTGACCTTGATCCCAGCAAGGTGACAATGCTCCAGCGTGGTGAGAGTTACATTCGCCACATTTCTGAAACCGTCATCGCGGAGCATATACATAACAAACGCTTCCAAGCCACGACGGATTTTTCCCACCTACGGGAAATGGATGCCATCCTCATTTGCGTCCCCACTCCATTGGATCCTCACCGCGAGCCTGATCTTTCGTTTGTGCGCAACACGGTGGAGGTCCTAACTCCTCATTTACGGCGCGGCCAACTGGTGGTGCTGGAGAGCACCACCTATCCCGGTACCACCGAGGAGGTTGTGCTGCCGATTCTGGAGAAATCCGGCATGCAATGCCCTATAAGCCCTTACCTCACGGATGGGCGCGACGTCACGGCTGGTGAAGAGCCGGAAACTGACTTCCTTTTGGCCTTCTCTCCCGAGCGCGAGGATCCTGGCAATAAGCAATTCCAAACCCATCAGGTCCCGAAGATCATCGGAGGAGTCAATGCCTCCAGTGCGCGGGGGGCGCAGGCGCTTTATTCGCGGGCCTTCGAACAAATACACCTGGTTAGTTCCACGCGCGCTGCGGAGATGACCAAAATTCTGGAAAACACTTATCGGGCCGTAAACATAGCGCTCGTCAACGAACTGAAACTGCTGTGCCTGCGGGCGGGTATCGACATCTGGGAAGTGATCGAGGCCGCCAAGACGAAACCCTTTGGCTTTACCGCCTTCTATCCGGGTCCGGGCTTGGGCGGCCACTGCATTCCAATCGACCCGTTCTATTTGACTTGGAAAGCGCGCGAATACGAATTTCCGACGCGGTTCATTGAATTGGCCGGGGAAATCAATGCGTCCATGCCCGAACACGTGGTGGTATCTTTGGTGGACGCCCTGAACCAGCGCAAACAATGTCTCCAGGGTGCCAGGGTGCTCGTCCTTGGGATAGCCTACAAAAGGGACATTGACGACCCGCGGGAGTCACCTAGTCTGAAAATCATGGAACTTCTTCAGGCCAAAGGGGCCCGCGTCGAATACCACGACCCTTACTTTCCGCGTCTCCCCAAAATGCGAAAACACGATTTCGGCCTCGAAAGCGTGGAACCCACACCTGAAGCCCTGGCGAAATACGACGTGGTAGTCATTGCCACGGACCATTCCACATATGATTATCCTGCCATTGTGCGGCACGCGCGCCTGGTCATTGACACGCGCAATGCCACGCGCAACGTGCAGGAACATCGCGAGAAAATCGTTCGGTGCTAAACAGGGTCAGGGGGGGAGAGACGCGGGTCCTGAAGACCAAGCCGTCCCAGGTGGGTCGGCCGAAGGAGCGTGGCTGATCGCATCGGCTTTTCTTCGAAACGCGAGGCGCGCGGTGCCGTGAGCGCCACGCACCCCTGTGCGCAGGCGTGTTTCTCACAGGCTTCCTCAATCACGTGCCACGACGTAGGCAAATATTCCAATCGTTCACCGATCTCTTCCCCGAGGCGCTGAGGCTCTCCCCCGGCACTGCCCACACTACCGTTTCTGCTCCGCCGGATTACAAACCACCCGCCGCCGCCCCGACGTCTTCGCCAGACTTTGCCGATCATGCCCCGGGCGTTGAGGCTTCCGCGTTTTAGCCTCGTCCGGCGCGGTCTCGGTTCCCTGCCCCGCGGCCGAGCATCTCCACTGCAAACAGCAACAACTGATTTTCATTGACCCGTTCGCGCGTCCCCCCATAGCGCCAGCGCAGCAATTGCTGGAGCCACCACTCTCGGGCATCCAATCCCTCGAGCAAAGCCACCACCATCGGCCGCAAGGCAGCGAGGTCTTCCAGCAGGCGGTTTTGATCAATCTCCAGCGTGCGGCTCTCTCGCGGCCCGCTCGGCCCGCTCCCGTTCCACCGCCAGATCTACCCACTCGTTGACCAGTTCCCGGAAGCGCTTGTAATTCTCCACCTTGCGGCGCATCTCCGCCACCTGCGCGGGCCGCACGAAACGGCTGCTGCTTTTGCCCCGCCAAGTGTAGCTGAGCTGATAGTACGGTCCATGCCTGCGCGGGTTCTTGGGGTCTTTGCAGTGGCAGCCCGGTGTGCCACAGACGTTGTACTGTTCACTCAAGCTGCCCGGATGCGTCGGCCCCAGCTTGGCCAAGCTGCGCTTGATCTGTTTGATCCGTTGTTCCAATTGGTGGAGAGTCATGCCGATAGCCTAACAAAGCTATCGGTTATGGGCAACAAAAAAAGCTCGTCACGGCTCTTTTATCTCGTTTTCCTCAACTTGCGGTGCAGTCTCCGGCAGGGTGGTTTGCGTAATAGGTGCGATATTCGCCCCGCCGCACAGCTTCCACCCAATCTGCATGCCCACGATACCAGTTGACTGTCTGCTCCAACCCCCTATCGAGTTGAATGTGAGGGTGCTAGCGGTTTCTCATCGGCAAGTCGAGATAGGAGGAACGCTCCTTTTCTCGATACACCGTGAGCCTGGGCGTGCCCTCGACGGGACAGCGCTCGAACACCGAGGAGTCTGCTCCGGCTAGGGCCAAACGAATGCGGCCAACTCCCCCCTCCCACGTGTGTCCATAGGGGGATTGTGAGGGTCCCGAGATCGCTATTCATCTGAAGCGGTCAACTGTCCATTGGGTCTCGTGCATAACTCGCCTGCCCACAGCCCGCGTCAACCCACCGAGGGTGAGTCCGTTGTTCAGATTCCGTCAAGCGGTTCCACAAGCATCGGAGCTGCATGGACGTAACGACCAGCCCGGCGCCTGGACTCGATGAGGGCGTAGACTCGCTCGACCTGCGCCTCCTCCATTCCCAGTACGGGAGCCAAGCTCGCGGGACTTATGCCGTGGTTCTTGCCATATAGACAGAAATCCATTTTTTCGAGGGAGAGCGTGAAATAAAACTCTTCTTGTGATTGCTCGAGTGGATACGTATCGGTCGTCGGTGTCCGTTTCTGGATCTCCTCAGGCACACCCAGATGGGCCGCCAATTGGTATACCTGGGACTTATAGAGATGCGCAATGGGCTTCAGGTCCGCCGCTCCATCGCCGTTCTTGACAAAGAAACCCTGGTCATACTCGAGGCGGTTGGGAGTCCCCGCGACCGCATAGTTAAGCAGATCCGCATAATAGTATTCCATCATTTTTCGCGTGCGTTGTTTGAAATTCATCGCCGCCACCAAACCCAAGTACGTTTCGTAAGTGAGCCGGCTTTTCTTCTGCGAGCCATCTGCGAGTTGCACGACCACCGAAAAGATCGGATAAGCAACGGCCTCCAGCAAGTTCGGCAGGACAATCTTGAATTTGAGACCCTCATGAAACTCGGGAATCACCTTACGAATTGCTCCGGCGCAACGTTGGTAACATCCTGCCGCCGTCAGGATGGGAGTGATGTCCTCAACCTGCGTCCGGATGCCGATCGTGGAGGCTTGGAGGTGGGCCAGGCGCAGGCTGTCCGGTGACGAACCCGCCTCCGGCAGCATGAGCCCCAAAACATGCTGGTTGCCCAGAGCCCCGCTACAGAGAGCCGCTACGACGCTGCTGTCAACCCCGCCCGAGATTGCGACCACCGCTCCCTTCCGCTTCAGCTTGCCAAAGACAATTTCTCGAATGGCCGATTCAATATCCGCAGCGGTGGCCGCCGCGTCAATACGTAGGCAGTCTTGGGAAAACTTTTCTGTCGCACTCATGCATCCTCCCCTGTTTGCGCCGCTACCAATCGCTTGTTGATCTTTCCGCTGCCAGTCTTCGGCAGCGCGGCCATAAAGACCACCGATTGTGGCACCATGAAGTTCTCAAGGCGCTCGGCGCAATGCCGTAATACGTCTTTTTCCGTCAATGCCGCACCTTCGCGCAAGGTGACGACCGCACGGATCGCCTGCCCTAGCACCTCATCAGGTACTCCGATGACGGCGGCCTCCGCAATGCCCGGCAGCGAGTAGAGGACATCTTCAATCTCTTTCGGGCTGACCTTCTCGCCACGCGACTTGATAATGTCGTCCTTCCGGCCGAAGAAATAGAGGTACCCTTCCTCATCCATTCGGAACAGATCGCCCGTGTAAAGCACTTTTTCACCGGGAAATGGGCCCGGTTTTAGCTTTTTTTCGGTCTCCTCGGGTAGTTGCCAGTAGCCTTTCATCACGTTCGATCCGCGGACAACCAGCTCACCGATGACGTTCGGCGGGACCCGCTGGCCATTCTCGTCTACGATGTATACCTCTTCGTTCGGCATGCCTCGTCCCACGGAGGTCGGCCTGATAGCAATCTGGTCAGGGGGCAGATAAGAAACTCTCTTGCATTCCGTCAGACCGTACATTGAGTAAATTCGCACCTGGGGGAAAAGCTCACGCAAGCGTACGATGTGGTGCGTGGGCAAGGCAGCCGCCGTGTTCGTGATGTATCGCAGGGCCGGAAATTGGTAGGGGGAGAGGTCGAGCTGCAAGAGCACCGCCGAGACGGTCGGTACGATCGGCAGTCCGGTGACCTTCTCGCGAATGATCGTCTCAATGACGGTGTGGGGGTAAGTGAATGACCGCTCCAGAACAATGGTGCCGCCAACCTTGAACGCCATCAGCACTTGATACAGTCCATAGTCGAATGACAAGGGCAGAAGATTAATGATGATGTCATCGGGCGTGTTCTCGAGGTACGTTGTGATGGAGGTAGCGGCGGATACAATGTTGAGGTGCGTCAGCATGACCCCTTTGGGCCGGCCGGTTGAACCCGACGTGTAGATGAGCGCCGCCAAGTCGATATCAATACACTTCTTCGGCGGCGGCTCTACCGCCCCGTTTGGCCCCTCCAGGATCGGATCTAGGGCAATCAGGCGCCCGTGGGGTGGAAACTCTTCGTCACGCGCACTTCCGGCGAGCCATACCCGCTGAAGATGTTGGGCATTGGCGAGCCCCTCCTGCATTGCCCTGAACTTGCGGTCGGGCATGATGAGGCCCTTGGCCCGACAATTGTCCAGAATGTAGGTGAGCTTATCGACCTTGGTGGTAGGGTTCACGACCAGGAAGACGGCGCCTGCTTTCAGGATCGCAAAAACGGAGACCACCGCTTGCATGGAATTATCCAAGTAAACGGCCACCCGTTCCCCGCGCTCGACCCCTTCGGCGATCAGGGAGCGCGCCAGGCGGTTTGCACGCTCCTCGACCTCACGATAGGTGAATCGCGTGCCCCCGCAGACAATCGCCGTCTTCTCCGGAGAGCGTCCCGCGCTCTGTTCCAAGAATGATTCGACTTGCATTAGGTTACTTCTTTCGGCGCCGCCAATCGGCTCTCGACTAGCCTCGCCACTTTGTCGATGGAATCAAGGTTCTCGGGGGTGAGGTCGGTCTCCGCCAACTCCAGCCCGAACCTCTCTTCGAGAAAGGCGATAAGCTCGAGGACGCCCGTGGAGTCGATGATGCCGTTCTCTAGAAACGAGGCATCATCCTTCAGGTCCCCCTCCCGGCCGAAGAGGAAGTTGTCAATGACGAACTGTCTCAACTCTTGCCTGATCTGCATTCCATGATCTCCAACTGACTTGATTTACGAACTGGTGTATAACCAGTTGCGTCGAAATGATTCCCACGAGGGCCATATTATCCCTGACACTGATCGGCCTGCCCGAGCGCACTTTCTCGAAAAGCTTCGCCACTGGTCCAGGTTCAAACATGCCGTAACGCCCGATGCAATCCGACGAAAGCAATTCATCCACATACTCTCGAGCCGCCGGCTCTAGAAAGCACAAAGCGTCTGGCGCACGGTAGGGCTGTTTGGGCCTCGACTGAACTGAGCGCGGGATCAGACCTTCAGCGCATCGTTTAAGTAAGTATTTCTCCTGAAGCACCTTCATTTTCATTCGGATCGGTAGCTTCGAGGCGAATTCGACCACCCGATAGTCAAGGAAGGGGAACCGGCCTTCCACAGCGTGTGCCATTGCCATCCGGTCGCCCTGGGAAGACAGAATGTAGCCAGGGAGAAGATAGTTTGTTTCCAGAAACTGTGCCTGCAAGAAGGCTTCCCAAGAATTGTAGCGCTCCGGCAAAAGTCCCTGCAATTCGTCCATGGCGTTGTATGCGCCGAGCCCTGACTTGACAGCCGCCGAAAAGAACAGCTTCGCTCGGGCTGTCAGTTGCCAGCGCGGCAGGTGGGAGAAAAAGGGACCGGGACTTTGCTCGTCGATTCGGAAAAAGCTCTCTAAATAAGCTGAGGGCTGTTGCTGGATACCATCCATGTAGGGGTAAAGTCGCCGTAGCAGGAGAGGCCGCTTGGTGGAGTGTGGCTCGCGTTGCCAGAAACAGCGGATCTTCGTCTCCTTGAAAATATCGTATCCCCCCATGGTCTCGTCGGACCCTTCGCCTGTCAGGACGACCTTGAAGCCATTGTCACGGACCAACTTCGACAGCACAAACAGCGGCGCCGGTGCGGTACGCAAAATGGGTTGCTCGGCGTGCCAAATCACTTCCGGAAACACTCTGGCAATGTCGTCGTTTACACAATGCACATCGTAATGTTCTGTTCCCAAAAAGGCCGCGGCTTCTCTTTGGTAGGCACCCTCATCAAACTGGGGGTCGTCGAAACTGACCGAAAACGTCTTCAGCCTGTGCCCCACCAGCTTTTTCGCCAGGGCAGTGACAAAGGTGGAATCAAGTCCCCCACTCAGATAAGCTCCAACCGGAACATCCGCACGCAGCCGAATGCGTGTCGCGTCCAGCATCAAGGCAAGTAGCTCGTCGGCAAGCTTCTCCTCGCTACCCTGACCCAATTCGCTGTCAGGCGCATATTCAAGATGCCAGTAGGGCCACACTCGAACCTGCCCGCGCTCGACGACCATCGAGTGTCCCGGTGGAAGCTGCCAGATATTTTTGAATGGCGTACGCGGTGCGAGAGTCGCCCAAAACGTGAAGATCTGATCCAACGCGTGCAAGTCAATCTCGCGCTTGACCTCTGGACAGGCCAGTAACGCTTTTATCTCGGAGGCGAAAAGAAGGTTGTCTGGGGTTTGGGTGTAAAAAAGCGGTCTTACCCCTAGCCTGTCACGGGAAAGGAATAGTTTCTGTTGAGTTGTATCCCAGATGGCAAAGGCCCATTGCCCGTTGAGACGCTCGACGCACCTTTCACCTTCCTCTTGGTATAGGTGCAGGATCACTTCCGTATCGCAATGAGTGGCGAATTGGTGGCCCTTCCTGATCAACTCTTCCGTCAGCTCAACATAATTAAAGATTTCACCATTGAAGGTAATCCAAAGAGAGCGCTGCGAATCAGGCATCGGCTGGTGGCCGCCCGATAGGTCAATAATGCTCAAGCGCGCATGCCCGAATCCCACCTGAGAATCGACATAGACGCCAACCTCATCGGGGCCGCGGTGCCGGATCTGGCTGATCATCTGAGCAGGCAAATCAGGGTCAATGGGCGCGCCTTTAAGATTCACAACACCACAGATTCCACACATTAGGGGAGCCTCCAGGGTGGATCGGATGTACGGGCGATACGCGTTTCCGGGGGCGTTCCCCCCGGCTACGTTACCCACGCCCTTTCAGGGCGCGTTCAATTCCATGCACTGGTGATACGACGGCAGTCACCCCGTCCCGCCCCGCCCCGCGGGAGGGGCCCACTTTCAGGGCGCGTTTGATCCTCATGCTCTTGCTGCATTTTCCGGGGGCGTTGCCCGGCTACGTCATCCGCGCTCTTTCGGGGCGCTACGGAAGGTAACTCTTGTTTCCGGCTGAAGTGCAGCAGCACCCCTGGTGCAGAATTCTGAGCGGCGCAAGGTCCAGGAAGCGATCCGCCCCCGGAAAGTCAGACGCGGGATGATGCGGCGATGGCCGCGTTGGATGGAAGTAATGCGGCCCAGGAGTTCGTGGGAGGAAACCTGCGGATCGTGATGGTCGAGCCTATCCCCCCGGGTGATCCAAAAGGGGGCGCCTTGGTGGATTGTCCTCTCGACCACTCGGTGGGCGAACAGGCGCCCTTGCCGGGCAAACAATATGATATCGCCTGGAAGCGCCTGGGTGGCACTGCGCCTGCACACGTAAAGGGCGTCGCCCGGCCAAACGGCGGGCAGCATGCTGGCGCCGGTGGCTCGCAGGCGCAGCCTCCCCCAGGAGCGGGGGACCTCCGCCGCCAACTCACATCCCAGCGTTTCCCGGGGTGTGCTGCCGCAAGCTGTGACCGCTTTGCTCATAAATTCTTTCTACTTAATCTGCACGATCCTTGCGTGGTCTGCGCCTTGCCACAGCTCAGCGCCCTGGTTTCAAAGACCTGCTCGTAATGCACCGCCGGCTTCTGGTAGGGCCGCTTGGCGTTACGCCCCGCCACCACTCTATGCGGTAGCCGACGGGTCGGTTCTGATTGGCTCATTGCAAGCTTGTTTCTCTAGGTTTGGACAGGTGACCGAGGCGGCGCATCCCGAAGCCTGGATCAGGCCGCCCTCCTGAACTCCTGCCGGTAGCTCGGACCTAAGCACAGGGCGAGTTGTTCAATGCTCCGGTTCCATAATAGGTCCTCACTCTCATTGCAGGGCCGCTTGCGACGCCTGCACGGCCTGAATAATGTTTCCGGTACCGGTTTCGCATGCGCTACTGGTGACGGCGTTACCAGTAGGGCCACCCGGATTATTGCCGTTTAAATTTATGAAGTAAACCTGAGAACCGCCTAGCTCGGTGAGGTCGGAATTGTCGATCACAATCCCACCTGTCGCCCAGCAGCCAGGAGAACCAACATTTTTAACATTAAGGCTGCCGGAGAGAGTGGGTGAGGTTGGAGTGGTGATATTAAAAGACAATACGCATCCGTTTCCACTACTGTTGGTACAGGTGCCCACAGCCCCTGCGTTGACACTGAAGAGAAGATAGTCTGTCCCGGCGGTAGTATTCGTTCCGTCGGTGCGGCACGCGCCCGTAACCTCGATGGTATCCGGCTCGTTGCAGAACTCGGTAAGGGGAGACTCCCATGGGACAAGGGTGCTGTTGAAGCCGCTAATGGCTGGCGTGGCGGTCCCCATGGCGCCAGTGGAAGTGATCGGTATCCGGTACAGCGTCGCTCCGCCCCCCGTGCTGGTGTTTCCTGCTACCCAAAGGTTCCCTGCATGGGTCAACGACCCGAAGTACACGTTGTCGAAGTCACCGGCATAAAGGTAATATCCAGTGCCGCCTGTCCCTACCGCTACGCTCCCATTGCCGGTACCACTGGTGAAACTGGTCGGGAATTGATACACGGTGTTATAGCCACCGCTTGTGGTGACAAAGGCGTAGACCGTCCCCGCAGAGGGATCGACCAGGGGACCGTCGATAATAGTATCCCCCAACTTGCTCGAAATGCCGTGCTTCGACCCGGATGTTGTGGTCGGAGTCCCCGTCCCCGTGCCCACGGAATAAAGGTAACCTCCCGTGTCACCCACAAAGGCGTACCCAGAGACGGGGTCGCAGACGGGGGACGTGAGTTTGTTAGTGCTCAGTTGCACGGGCCAACAGGGGGCGGACCCGCACGTCGTCACCTCGCCTGGGGTTCCATTAAAGACCCCTGTGAACATGTGGAGATAGCCGCTGTCGTCGCCCACATAAATTGCATCATTGGCGTAATCGTAGAACGGCGCTGAGTACGTGTCGTTATTGCTGTTGCTAAAGGCCAGGGTATACATGCACGGGGCCGTACAATTCCGATAGTTGGTACCCGACGTCTGACTGGTAAGGGACATAGGCGTGGTGGGCGTCCCGCCTCCTATCTTGAGCGTACAACCGGTATCGCAGGTGTTCGTAACCTGTTCTGTCAGATTAACGGTGGAACCGTTGACGCTCTCGATGGTCTCGCCACCGGGCATACCGAAGCCGGAAACAGTAAGACCTACATACGCCGCGGGGACGGTTCCCGACGTAATAGTGACAGTCGTCGAGCCGCCTGTATAGTTTCCTTGGACCATAAGAGCGGGGTTCAGGAGAACCAGGCTTGCTGTAGTGCCATTAGACTGAATGAACGCTACCTGTGAGCCATCTAAGGAGATTATTGGAGAAGTTGAAATCGTGCCGCCCGTGTCATAAGCCCAACTGATATACGGAGGCGTCTGGTCGCCGGTGCATGCCGTCTTATAAAGCTTGGAATAGGCGACGATACTTGCGGCGCTTGACGTGCCCGCCGAACCTGTCGGGTAAACAACATATTCGTTGCAACTGATGCAGGTGAGGCTCTCCCCCCACTTGGCAGGGTAGGCGTTCGGTTGGACCGTGCCGGTTGACAGCGGCTCGCTCCAATCCCGCTTCAGGACCGCGGGCTTCGGCCTGGGCTTCAGCTTGGGCTTCGGCGTGGGCTTTGGGTTCGGCTTAGCGGTCGGTTCTCCGGGGAACTGCCGGAGTACGACGATTGCAAGATCTTCAGGTTCCACCATGCCAGATGGCGAAACGGCTTCCTCGCCTCGAGTCCTCATCTCGCGTGAGACCCCCCCGGTGGCGTCGGCGTGTCGCTTCATTTGCTGGAGAATGAAACGGGTATCGTAGCGGATCGTAAGCCACTTGGCGTACGACGCAGCGGTCTTTACCGCCTGCGCGTAGGTGCCGGGGTTGGAGAAAACAAGGTGGTGGTGACTCCAATCGTCCACCACCCCGACGTGATGCTGCGAGGCAGGTTGCCGGCTAAGCTTCAAGGGGGGTTGCCCGGTAATCAAAACAGTAATGCCGATGATTACGGCGAAAGCCATGCCGAGGATTGCGAACTTGGAAAAAGTACGGTGCATAGTTTGTTCCTCCCCTCTAGTGTTGCGGGCGCTTCGAGCTATTCCACCCGCTGCGCCTGTGATGTGCCCTTGCTACGCCGCCTCCGCCGACCTAGCCAAAGACGGCGGTAGACTCCCCGTACTTCATTGGAGTGCGCAGCGGCGATTCCGCCCCCCGAGCAGACGCGCAAACTCGGGGCTATCGGCGCGGACCAGAATCGGCATCGCACCGATGTCCATAGCGAGCTCATGGACTGCCGCGTTTAATGCGCTGATAGCGCCTCCTCCGTCCCCGGAGGGAATGAAAATGAGCGCCCCTGATCCACGTGCCAGCCGACCGAATGCGCCCTGAAACGGCGCACCCAACGTGGCTTCGGCTGACCCACTTCATGCGTCACTCCCTACACAACGCGTCCTGAAAGGGCGCGGGTAAAGTAGCCGGGGGTAGCGCCCCCGGAAAGGCGAACCACGCGCAGAGCACCCCGGCCCCGCAGAGCGGGGTCGCATGCCCCGCTACGTCTAAATCTGCCGCTGATTCTATTCTACCCCGTGTTCTCATAGGAATCGAATAAGTTCTTTCCTGAAAAGAAACGGAACAATCTCTCCAAGCAGAGTGGCCGTAAGCCGCTGCGAATTTGGGGGGCACAAGTTCGCGGCACAGGGACAAGCCCCCACGCTTTAAAGATCAACGTTTGGATTTTGGGGTAATTCTCCTGGCTAAAGTTGGTGCAAGCCAAGTCAGCATCCACTTGACCGCCGCTCCAAATGTGAGTTCATACTTTAGAACCCTGCATACTGCCTGACGCGCCTCCGCATATCGCTTTGTTTCCAGATACCAGTTTGTCCAGGAACTATGAACGGCTCGCAAATCCCGCACAACAGTTCTGCGTATGTCCGGTGGCAGGGCCGAGCCCAAACTCAGCCACTTCTCGAACATACACTGCTGACCCCGGAAGCGCACCTCGAAGTTGTCCCCTGGCCGGCATGTCGAGCCTGGAGGGAAAGCACGCCGGTCGATTTGGGCGAGTGGTTTATTTATATAGCAGAAGGGAGCAACCAGGGATAAGGGTCGAACATTCCGGCAGCGGCATTTCCAGTTCTCTCAAGCAGAACCATGAATCAAGTTACATTCCATATCCGGAGCGGCGCTCCACCCTCGCGCCTCTCGCCGCAAACTGTTTGGCAAGCTCCCGGCCGATGCCGGCGCTGGCGCCCGTCACCAGCGCCCACTTCCCCTGCCATTGAGTCACAGGCCCCCTCCGTCTTGTGGACGAGCGATGCTCCGAGGCGCAGTTGATCGGTGTCAAGCGGTGCGGTGTTCCAGCAGGACTTCACGAGTTTCGTGCGCTGACTGCTTCACAAGCTTGCTGGACTCCCCCTAGGACCTCATCAATTTGAGCGTCGTTGATGCACAACGGCGGCTCAATCAGTATGCACGCGCGGTCGAGGAATGCCGGCATCATCAGTACGCCGTCGTGCACGCAGTGCGCGGCGATCTCGTACGCGACCTTCTGGCTGGCTGTATGGAGGCCCAACAAAAGACCTCGCCCGGTCACACCCCGCAGCAGTTCGGGATGGAGGGAAGACAGGCCATCCAACGCCTGTCGCAGGCGCCGTCCTTGTCTTTCGGCATTCACACAGAGGTTCTCGGATTGGATGACCTCGAGCGTGGCAAGTCCTGCCGCGCAGGCAAACACGTTACCCGCGCTGGATGAAGACGTCATGGCGAAGCTCAGGCCAAACTTCTTCCACCATTTCCGCTTCGCCAGCATCGCCCCGATCGGCATTACGCCCCCCCCCAGCGATTTGCCTACCAGCAGCACATCCGGCTCTGCCTGTTCAAACTCGCAAGCGAACATATTACCCGTTCTGCCCATGCCGCTCGCGATCTCATCAAGGATCAACAAGACGCCGGACGCAGTGCAAGTGGCCGCCAGGTCCCTCAAATAGCTCGCCGGTGGCACGACTCCCCCGCTCTCGGATTGGATCGGCTCCACGATAATCGCTCCAACCTCTGGAGAGATTGCTTCTGCCGCCGCGCGCGCGTCGCCGTAAGGTACGCGGCGCACTCCCGGCAAAAGCGGCTCAAAGCTCCGGCACATTTCAGGTTCCGAAACGCTGAGGGCACCCAGAGTAAATCCATGCCATGCGCCGTAACAACAGATGACGCCCGATCGCCCGGTGGCGAGTCGGGCCAGCTTGAGAGCACTATCGACAGCTTCCGCGCCGCTATTGACGATCAGGCAGCAGTCAAGCCCGCCCGGCGCCAGTTCAGCCAGCCTTTCCGCCAATTGGCAGTGGGCTTGCGAAATAAACGGCCAGCCAAAAGGTCGGCCAGCTTCCAAAGCGCGTACCATCGCTTCGATCACGTGAGGGTGGTTATGGCCGACATTCAAATTCCCGTAGCCACCGATGCAGTCGATGTATTTCCGGCCGCTGCGGTCCTCCACCACAGCCCCACTCGCACGGCTTGCCTCAAAGTCCATTCCAAAACGACGGAGGAAGTCAACGTAGGGACGGCTCACATGCCGTGCGTAATTGTCAAAGAAGCTCATGTAACGGTGATGTCAAGCTGCTTGTGAAAATAGGTGGGTTGTCCTCTGGACCACTCGGTGGGCGAACAGGCGCCCTTGCCGGGCAAACAATCTGATACCGCCCGGAAGCGCCTGGTTGGCACTGCCCCTGCACACGGAAAGGACATCGCCCGGCCAGACGGCGGGCGGCATGCTGGCTCCGGTGGCTCGCAGGCGCAGTCTCCCCGAGGAGCAGAGCACCTTCGCTGCCAAATCACATCCCAGCGTTTGCCGGGGTGTGCTACCGCAAGCTGTGACCGCTTTGCTCATAAATTCTTTCTACTTAATCTGCACGATCCTTGCGTGGTGTTCACCTTCCCACAGGTCAGCGCCCTGGTTTCAAAGACCTGCTCGTGGCGCACCGCCGGCTTCTGGTAGGGCCGCTTGGGGGTACGCCCCGCCTCCACTCTATGCGGTAGCCGATTGGTCGGTTCTGATTGGCTCGTTGCAACCTTGTTTCTGTTGGTTTGGACAGGTGACCGAGGCACCGCATGGCGAAGCGTGGATCGGGCCACACTCCTGACCTCCTGCCGGTTCCTCGAACCTAAGCGCAGGGCGGGTTGTTCAATGTTCCGGCTCCGCAGGTCCTCACTCTCATTGTAAATCCGATTGCGACGCCTGCCAGGCCAGAGTGGTTTTTCCACTAACGCTCGTGCAGGCCTTACTAGTGGGACCACCAGGACCACCTGCGGTGTTGCCATTTAAACCTATGAAGTAAACCTGGTTTTGGTTAGCCGGCTGGTAGTCATCGGAATTGTCGATCACCAACCCACCCGTCGCCCAACAGCCATTAGAACCAACATTTGTAACATTCAAGCTGCCGGAGAGGGCGGGGCTCGATGGAGTGGTAATATCATAGGCCAAAACGCAGCCGTTTCCAGCGCCGTTGGTACATTTATTCGTAACTGTTAAATCCCCACTGTTAACGCTGAAGAAAAGATAGTCTATTCCCCCCCCTATGGTATTCGTTCCGTCGGTGCTGCACGGGTTCTTACCGTTGTTGCAGAACTCGACAAGGGGAGATGACCACGAAGGTAGGCTGCTACCGGTGAGGCTCGCAACGGCTACACCGGGGGTCCCCATGCCAGAAATGGAGATTGGTATCCGGTACAGCTTCCCTGGACCGGCCGTCGCGCCGGTGTTTCCTGCTACCCAAAGGTTCCCTGCGGAACCCGACGTCAGGTAGTACACATTGTCGAAGGTACCTGATTGAAGATAATATCCCGCGCCGCCTGCCCCCAGTTCTGTGCCTGTTGCGGTCCCGTTGCCGTTGCTGCCGCTGGAGAAGTTGGTAGCAAATTGAAACACGGCGTTATAACCGGGAATGGCGGGCTGACCACTGGCATCGTTATTTGTGGTGACAAAGGCGTAGACCGTCCCCGCAGAGGAATCAACCAGTGGGCCGTCGATAATAACATCCCCCAGATTGGCCGACTTAGCAACTGACCCGGCTGAGCTCACGGAATAAAGGTAACCTGCCACGTCACCCACAAAAACGTTCCCAGAGACGGGGTCGTACACAGGGGACGCGAGGCCCTTACCGCCCAGACTAACGGGCCAAGAGCTTGTCGTCACCTCGCTTGGGGTCCCATTAAAGACCTCTGTGAACATGTGAAGATTGCCGCTGTCGTCGCCGACATAAAGCGCATCGTTGGTGTAATCATAGAACGGCGCTGAGAGCGTGTCGTTGACGGCGCCGGAAAAGGGCAGGGTGAGCATGCAAGGGGCCGCACAGGCCTGATAAGCGGCGCCCGACGCCTGACTCGTAAGGGACCAAGGCGAGCTGAGCGTCCCAGGCTCTGCTAAGGCGAGCGTTACTCCGGTCATGTCGTTCGCGGCCCCCTCTGACATTGTAATGGTGGAACCGTCCCCGCTGACGTCGGTGACGGTGGTGCCAGGGCCTATGCCTTGACCGAGAATCAGCATACCTACATCCGCCGAGGTGACGGTTCCCGACGTAACAGTGAGAGTCTCAGAGTTGTCAGAAATGTTTCCCTGGACCGTTAAAAACGGCTTCAGGAGAACGAGGCTTGCTGTTGTTGAATCGCCGCTAACCTGCTGAATGAACGCTACCTGTGAGCCGTCTAAGGAGATTATTGGAGAAGTTGATACCGTGCCGCCCGTGTTAAAGGCCCAATAGATGGACGGAATCACCTGGCTGGGGCAATTAGTATAAAGAGTGTAGAAGGCGAAGATGCTTGCTGCGCCTGAAGTGCCCGCCGTACCTGTCGGGTAAACAACATAATCGTGGAAGCAATCGGCGTAGGTGAAGCTCGGCCCCCACTTGGCAGGGTAGGCGTTCGGTTGGACCGTGCCGGTTAGCAGCGGCTCGCTCCAAAGCCCTTTCGGGGCCATGCGCATCGACCTGGGCTTCGGCTTGAGCCCTGGTTTCGGCTTAGCGGCCGGTTCTCCTTGGAGTGGCCAGATCACGCCCATTGCAAGATCTTCAGGCTCCACCATGCCAGATGCCGAAACAGCCTTATAGAGGCCATCACTGCACAACAACAGTACATCGCCAGGCTCCAAGTCGACAGCGCTCATGATGACTTCGATGTCCGGCTGCGCGCCGACGGCTTGCGTTAGCATTTCCTTGATCTGGCTGCTTACACGGTCGGAATCTTCGCCGCGGCTGCGGAGCAAATTGCCAATGGTCTGGTCTTGCGTTAAGAGAATCAGGCTCCCACCACGAAATAGATAAGCGCGAGAATCACCGACCTGCGCAACGGTAGCCCGACTCCCATTCAAGACCGCCGCAGTCAACGTAGTCCCCATGGTCGAGCCTTGCGCATGCTGCTGTGAGTGGGTATAAACGCCCTGGTGAGCCGCCTCGACCGCCTTCCGGAGCGCCACTGACAAATCGGGCGCCGTCGCTCCCGCCACGAGGAACTGCGCCGTCATCTCCTTCGCCAGGTTCTCAACGCACATCCGGCTTGCCACCTCGCCTGCAATGTGGCCGCCCATTCCGTCTGCCACGGCCAGCAGCAAACCCGGAGGGGACAATCCTAAGACGTTTTCCTCTCCGTTTTGCGGGGCAACACTGTCATCCAACGGAAAGATCAGATGACTGTCTTCATTGTTCTTCCGCTTTTGGCCCGTATCGTTGAGCGGGGCGACATGAGCGCAAAGGCGGACACCTGCATCGTCTTGGATGTTCTCAGAGGTGGGTTGGGGGGAGTAGAACGCCACGCCTACGATTCCCTCTCTACCGCAAAAACCTCAATTTTCACTCACGGAGGACCCTGAACAATTACAGTTTATACGATACCTTGGAAATTGCAAGCCTTTGTGAGCACTCCCTAGTACGATTGACTGACAAGAGTAGTGGCGAGTCACGTGGAAAAGTCAGAAGACAGGAGGCTGCGGTGAGAAGCGAAGAGGCAACTCTCCAGAAACTCGATGGACTAGTCGTTTCAGTTGAGCAATTCAGGCCGAGCGAACCGGAAGGCGCTTTACCTGGTTTTTGCGCCCGCAGAACGTCCTCGCCACTGTCCATCCTTGATCCCCGGAGGGGATCGATACAGTAGCCGGGGGCAACGCCCCCGGAAAACGCGCCCCCAACAAGGTCCGACCCTGAAAGGGTCGAATTCGGGTGGCGTCACGCCGGTCTTGCGTCCCGCGGCTCAGGGTAATACGACCCCTCCAGGGTCGGGGAACGATCGTGGCGCCTTCCGGGGGCGTTGCCCCCGGCTACTATCTTGTGCCCTTGCAGGGCACGAAAAACCTACCCTTCGGTCTCACCTCGCGGCAGGCCGTTTCTGACATCACGGATAGCCGTTTTCGGCTATGCATGCTCAGTACTCGGAATTCAAAATCCAAAACTTCCCTGCACCCAGACCCGTTTTCTGGGACGCGGAAAGCTGACTCGCCACGGCGGGATAGCTGAGCGCTGAAAGCTGACTCGCCCGGGCGGGACCGCTGACAATTTCGCTCCGAAAGCGGCGCCGTCCGAAGCAGGCGCCCCGCCGATTTCCTGTTTGACTTTGATTGCAAACTCTTGCTAGCTTGGTACTGTATGAGGCGACTCCAACCGGTGATCTGGGCCAAGGGGACCTTCCTCACGCCCCAGCATCTGCAACTCCAGGACCGATTTTTCGAAAATGTTTTGGAGTTCAAGTTAAGTGCCTTGAAGTTCTGCCCCTGGGGCTTTGCAGAGCTGCAGATTGACCATGAGGCTCTTTCCGCCGGCAGCTTATCGCTTTCGCGCGCGGTGGGGCTGTTTCCCGATGGCTTGGCATTTGAGATTCCTGACTCGGATGCCGCCCCGGGAGCAAGGCCGATTGAGCAGTCCTTTGGTCCCGATCAGAGTGCCCTTGAGGTCTTCCTTGCAGTTCCTCAGTACCATGATCGCGGCTTCAATGTTTCCGTGGCGCAGAAAAATGGAGATACTCGCTACCAAGCCGAAATTGCTCTCACGCGCGACGAGAACACCGGACTGGCGGAAAGACCAGTTCAAATTGCCAGGAAGAACCTGCGGCTACTTGTGGAGGGAGAACCCCTTCAGGGCAGTACTTGTTTGCGTATGGCTCGTGTGAAAAAGACCGCGGCCGGCACTTACCAGTTAGATCCGCTGTTTATTCCACCGTTGCTCGATATCTCGGCGAGCGAGTATCTGGTGGCGATTTTGCGCCGGCTGGTTGAGATCCTGGCTGCCAAGGGCAGCACCCTTTCGGGAACGCGCAGGCAGAAGAACCAGAGCCTGGCGGATTTTACGGCGTCTGACATTGCCAACTTCTGGCTGCTTTATACGGCAAACAGCTATTTCCCCATCATGCGCCACATTTTTGAATCCAAGAAAGGCCATCCGGAGGGTTTGTACACAACGATGCTTGCCCTGGCGGCATCGCTCACAACCTTTTCGACCACGTTACAGCCTCGCGATCTCCCCCTTTACGACCACGATAACCTGGGCGCCTGCTTTTCCGACCTCGACGAGAAGCTGCGGACGCTCCTCGAGACGGTTGTGCCCAGCAACTTCGTTTCATTGCCATTAAAACTCACCCAGCCCTCAATTTATTCCACGGCGCTTGCGAACGACAAATACCTCGTGAATACGCGCATGTACTTGGCCATCAGTGCGGACTTGAGCGAGGCAGACCTTCTCAAGAGGGTGCCTCAACTCGTCAAGGTTTGTTCCGCCACGCATATTGAAACACTCATTCGCCAGGCTCTTCCCGGCTTACAATTAACGCACGTCCCTTCTCCTCCGGGCTCGATTCCCATTAAGATGAACTATCAATATTTCAGCCTGAATCAGGCCGGAGTTTGCTGGGATGCCGTGGGGCGTGCTCGAAACTTCGCCGCATATGTTCCCGGCGAGATTGCGAACCCGCAGCTCGAACTCATCATTCTCCTGCCTCAAGCCGAGTGATTCTGCCGTTAAGGCAGCCGTCAGCCATCAGCTTTCAGTTACAAGAATGGGGTGCTCTTGCTGAGGGCTGACGGCTGAGATCACTCTCCTGGCTTCTCGCCGCCAGGATATAAAGGCCGGAGCCCTTGGCCAGTTAGCCCGGATTTGTCACCACGTTTGGACGCTCTTAGGGGACTGCCGAAAGGGCGGGGCTTCAGCCCCGCCGAAATCGCGGCTCTCCCCCTCTGTTGGTCCCGTGCCCCGCGCAGTCCCGCGCCTGCGGGACTGCGCGGGGCACGGGACACTGCAATAATCAGGAAGGCCTTGTGACGGCGGGGCTGAAGCCCCGCCCTTCCGGACCCGTGGTGAGAAATGCGGGTTAAATCCTTACCGCCAAACTCTGCGCGGGTTGTCGCACACATTCTCGCGGTATCGCGCTTTTCGACTTTCGACTCTCGACCCTCGACTGCCTCAGGAGGGCGGAGAATTTCAAATCCGTTTGGCTAGTGTTTAAGAGCAAAGAAAAGAATCAATACCACCGCAATCAAGAACAGTCCTCCCAAAATGATGAGCGGTACAAGGAATTTGCTCTTGCCGCTTTGGGGGGGCGCTACCTGAGGCGCCACGGGCACGGGAACGGCCATCGGCTGCATCTGCGGCATCACAGGTTGTGGAGGCGTAACGAATGGGGAAGGCACGGCAGGCTGTTGAAACTGCGGGGCGGGTATCTGGTATGGTTGCGGCTGAGGCACCACAGGTGGTTGAACGTAGGGCATGCTGGGAGCCACAGGAGGCGAAACAGACACCATGGGGATCACCGGCGCGGCACGCCCTGCGGCCGGTTGTGGTACTGCCGGAGGTGGCGCCTGCGGAGCACCCTGCGGTGGCGCGCCTGCACCTCCACCGGGAAGCTCAAACATGCGCATGTACTCATCCTCCTCGGGTGATTGCGGGGCAGTCGGTGGAGTTTGTACAACCGGTGGTGACAGTACAGCAGGAGGCGGCGGGGTTGTCGGTTCAGACGGCCGCTGGAAGATCAGGGTGAATGCGCCAGGTTTTGCTTTATCGGCCGCCGGGGGCGGAGGCGGGGCCACTGGTTCGGGTCGCTGGACCACTGGAAGTGTCGGTCCACTCTTCTGCGGCTGGTACCCCTGAATCAATTGCGTCAATTCCCCGGGACCTTGCTGGCTCGAGGAACCGGACAATGGAACCAGCGGCCTGGGCGAACTGGTGGGGATCGAAGGTCCCGCTGGCCGGGTCGGCTGCGGGCCAGCGTGGAACATTCGCGTGAACTCACCCGGACCTTCAGATTCCACGGCAGAGGGTGGAGGTGGGGGAGATTGAGGCGGACGCTCACGGGTCGGCTTGGCCTCGACAGAGGGCGCAGCAGGTGGCGGCTCCTTCACATGCGCAGCCTTGAAGAGTCTCGTGAATTCCCGAGAACCCTCGGATTGAGATGGTTGGGCAGGGGCTAGAGAAGGCAAGCGCGTTCTCTCGGCGGCGGGTTCAGGGCTGGGTGGTATGCCCTTCGATTCGTCCCGACCATAGAAGATTCGTGTAAATTCTCCCGGCGCCCCTTCCTCACGACCCGGCGCGGGGGGCGGAGGCGGTAGAGGCTCCTTACGTGCCGGCGGTGCGGGAACGCGAGGCTGCTGTTTGCGGCTCTCGAAAACCACTTCGAAGCCAGCCGGAAGCTGGCGGTCGGGAGGCTTTTCCGCGGTCCGGGCTGGGGGTGCGCTCGGCTTTTCAGGTGGGGAGGAAACGGGCCTAGCCGCCTTCGGCGCCGGCATGTCCTTGCCGAAGAAGGCCCTTGTGAACTCGCTGACCTCACCCCTTTCCCTCGAGGGTGGAGGTGGCGCAACTGGGGGCTCCGCTGCCTTCAAAACCTCGCCTTCTGAGAGCCCTCCTAAGTCTCCCGCGAGTTTGGCAGGGCTCGCAAAAGTCCCCGGTTCAACGGCAGGTTCTGGATGTGTTGTCGGGGTGCTCGCAGGTTTTTCTTCAGATGCAGATAACGTCTGGTCGGCAATAACTTTCGGGGTTGTGAAAAGCTGCGTGGGTCCAGGCGAAGCCAAATCCTCTTGCCTTGCGTGCGAGACCAAGCCCCTGGTTGCTGCGATTGCGCTGGAATCACCACTTGGAGCAGATTTGGGCACACTCGCCTTCCCTGCCGTTCCCAGCGTCCCTGGCGCTGATTGGAGCCATTGTCGAAGGTCCTGACACTCAGGCAGATCCTCGGTCACGACGAACACGCGGTTCGCCTCTTCGCCCATGTCGACCAAACTCTTCATTTCTTCGGCAGTCGCGCGTCGGAGGAACCCGAAAACCAGTGAGGCCAAATCAGGCTGATTGGGAGGAGTCCGCTCCTCCCAAAGTTGGTGTAGGAGTACGATGCGGCCGGACGAAGTCTGGAGCGCCTTGAAGGTCCTCGCTTCCCCGTCACTCAGCATTTCCAGAATCTGGTATCTTCCCTGAAAATCCATGGCTGATCCACCATCTTCGTTTGATATTTATATTATCATGAAATTAGTTGTACAACCTTAGCAACTCCGCCGAAAAGACAGGTGTCAGGTTTCAGGGGCAAGGTGGCAGGAGACTTGCAGCTCTTCAAGAACGGAAGGCAGTAAGGAGTTGGCTGCAAGCCGTAAGGAAACGGAAGGGGCCAATTCATGAGTCAGAATTGTGATCCGCATCTCCTGCATCATGGGCACGCAATCGCGAAAGAGTTCTGCCTTGACCTGAGATGTTGTAATATTAACGTTGCAGCCAGCATGAAGCCAAGCTTAATTTATGTTATGCTCACCTCCAGGCGGCACTCCGTTCCTCCTGCCACGAGGAACGGTGATTGATGGTCTCGAAACGGGGCTGCCACTCGGGCTTGAGGAAACGAACCCGCAAAGCAGCGGAGAAGACTTTAGGTAGTCGTTTGGGCTGCGGCAGGCAAAGATAAAGGAAATCTTAGAGCTATCGGATCAACTCTATGAAGCAACTTTCCAAGGTTGTGTGGTCGGAGGGCATGTATCTGGGGCCGCACCACTTTCAAGTGCAGGGTCGCTTTTTCGAAGAAGTCACGCATTTCGAGATCTCGAACTTATGGTTTGAGCCCTATGGACTGGTCGGGCTCGAACTGGATGGGGAAGCTCTTCGCAACGGCACGGTAGCCCTAGTGCATGCACGCGGCATTTTTCAGGACGGGCTCACCTTCAATATTCCGGAGAGTGATCCCGTTCCCTCGCCGCGCAATATTAGCGACCTTTTCCCGCCCATTCGCGAGAACCTGACGGTGCTCCTGACGGTCCCGCCACACAGGCTTGGGGCTGCGAATTGCTCTTTTCCCGATGAGCAAGACAAAGGGCGGACGAGGTATATTGCCGAAGAAAAAATCCTTCCTGATGAGAATACCGGCCTGGATGAGAAGCCGCTCAAACTGGGACGAAAGAACATACGACTGCTCCTGGATACGGAGGATGCCGGGGAATTGCAGACCTTGCCGATCGGACGCATCAAAAGAGACGGATCGGGCAACTACGTTTACGACGAAGGCTTCATCCCGCCCTGCCTCCAGATCAGCGCCAGTCAAACACTGATGATGATGACCCGCCGCCTGATCGACATTCTTCAGGAGAAGAGCGCGACGGTTTCCCTTGATAATCGGGGGCGCGGGAAGTTTCAGACGGGGCTTTCGGCTCAAGAGGTCAGCCGCTTCTGGTTCCTGCACGCCATAAACTCCAGTCTGGGCCCGCTGCGTCATATGTTCGTTTCACAAAGCGGGCACCCTGCCGAGCTCTTCACAGAGCTCCTCCGACTGGGGGGTGCGCTTTGCACTTTCGCCTTGGACTCCCACCCCTCGAATCTTCCACTTTACAATCACCTCGCACTCGACAAGTGCTTTGCAGACATCGAAAGGCACATCCGGGCGCACCTCGAGTTGCTGGCGCCGTCGAATTGCATTCCCATTCCGCTCCGCTCCGTCGCCAATTACTTCTACGAGGGCGATGTCACCGATCAACGCTGCTTGGACCGGGCCCGCTGGCTCCTCTCCGTTCACTCGGCCATCGGTGACGCAGAAGTGATTACCAGGACGATACAACTGGTCAAAGTTTGTTCCGCTCAGTTTGTGCCACAACTGGTCAAAAGAGCACTGCCTGGCATGGCGCTCACGCACATGTCCGTACCTCCCTCGGCGGTATCCGCGCGAGTGGAAAGTCAATACTTCGCCATCAGCAGGACGGGTCCTTGCTGGGATCATATTGTTCAAACCCGCCGCGTCGGGATTTACATTCCGGGAGACATCCCCAGCCCGCAGGTCGAACTCCTGGTCGTCTTGGAAAACCAATGAGGTTGGCAAGATGGTGCGACGATTTCTCTTATAGCCCCGGTCTGCGACCGGCGTTGTTCGCCGCTCACAGAGCGACACTATGGAGAATGAATGTCGCCGTATTTTACAGCTCTCCATAAGAGGTCCAAAGTGGGTGTATATCCGTCCCAAGCAGCAATTCCTCAAAGCCCCGGCTCTTCCCCGGCGCAAGGCCGTGAAAACCTGGCCCTGATTTATCAGGAGGTTCTGACGGCAATTACGCGCCTCCGCTCAAATCGCCAGGCCGCCACGGATGCAGGCGCATTCCGCAAGCAGATGAAGGCAGGGATTAGCGCGGCCGAGTCGGAGGCTACGTCAAAAGGCTATCCCGTTGAAGACACCCGGCTAGCCACGTTTGCCATCGTGGCGTTCCTGGACGAGTCTATTCTCAACTCCAATAATCCTGTCTTCGCCGATTGGCCTCGTATGCCCTTGCAGGAGGAATTGTTCGGCGGGCATACAGCAGGAGAGATTTTCTTTCAGTGCATTGACCGCCTTCTTGCCCGTAGCGATTCCCCCCAGCTCGCCGATACGCTGGAGGTCTTTGCCCTGTGTCTCCTGCTGGGGTACCGCGGCCGTTACAGCCTCAGCGGCCAAGAGGGCATACATGCAGTGTTGGAGGCGATAGCGGATAAGATGCAGCGCATTCGTGGAGGAGTACGCCCGCTGTCACCGAACTGGTCGCCTCCACGGGATGCGGTGCGGCCAAGGGCCTACGACCCTTGGGTGCGCAGGCTGGCCTTCGGGGCGGTGGGGTTTCTTCTTCTGGCTCTGTTATTGTTTGTCGGCTTCAAGTTCGCCTTGATGTCGGGCGCATCCGGTTTGCACTCCACAGCCTCCATCACAACACAGTAGGGAGTTGCCGTGAATAACACCTTAAAGTATTGGATTGCCGCTTTGGCGCTTATTGTCTGGCTGGTCCTATCCTGGTTTATCGCCTCCTGGCTGCACTTGCAGGGGAACAGCCTTTGGATACTGCGCATCGTCCTGGCCCTGATCGGTATTGCGGCGTTCATCACCATCGTGTGGTGGCTCAGGGTACGGGACAAAGAACGCGCTGCGGAAATGGCCCAAGGGGCAAGCGGCGGGACTGGTGAAATCGAGGTCCTGATTCGCGAAGCCGAGTCCCGCCTCCAGGGCTCCCAACTTGGCCGCAATGCGAGGATCGGCAATCTGCCGGTGTTCTTCGTTGTGGGTGAAAGCGGCTCGGCAAAAACCAGCGTGGTTCTGCACTCAGGTCTCGACCCTGAGTTGCTGGCCGGGCATACCGGGCAGGACAAGGTCCCGATTCCCACCCGGGCTGCGAACCTTTGGTTCACGCGCCAGTCTATCTTTGCCGAGGCGGGCGGCCAACTCCTCTCTGAACCTGCTAGATGGGCAAAGCTCGTGAAGAAGCTTGCTCCCGGCCGGCTGCATTCGGTGTTTGGCAAGGGAACGCAGGCGCCGCGCGCGGCCTTGGTTTGCGTTGACTGTGAAAGCTTCATGAAACCAGGTGCGGCGGAAGCCATGGGCGCCAGTAGCGACCGGCTCCGCACCCGGCTGCGCGAGATTTCTCAGTTCCTGGGAATCAGCCTTCCGGTTTACGTCCTCTTCACGCGAGCCGACCGACTGCAATTCTTCCAGGATTACGTTCGCAATTTGACCAACGAAGAGGCGACTCTGGTCATGGGCGCCACGCTGCCCATGGTCTCCTACGCCGGGGAAGTCTACGCCGAGCAGGAAACGGCTCGAGTCTCGGCCGCCTTCGATAATCTCTTCTATTCCCTGGCCGAAAAGCGTCTCATGTACCTTCCGAGGGAATATGACCCGACCAAGCGCCCCTCCGTATACGAGTTTCCACGGGAATTCCGGAAACTCCGGCCCCTGCTTGTCCAGTTGCTCGTGGACCTCTGCCGGCCTAGCCAGTTGCGAACCGGGCCGTTCCTTCGCGGCTTCTACTTCAGCGGAGTTCGCCCCATTGTCATTAGTGCGCCCGCGCCCACTCTGGTAAGAGACGAACCGCTCACTCATCCCGCTGCTGGCAAAGGGGCGCTCCGCGCCACAGGGTTATTCGACGTCCAGAAGCTCGCCGCCCAGCCTGCCCGACCGGCCATGGCTGAGGAAAAGGGCGAGAGCCGCCGAGTGGCGCAGTGGACCTTCCTCCCCCATTTTTTTAATGACATCCTTCTGAAAGATACATCCGCCCTCACCGCGAGCGCTTCCAGCACCAAGACGAGCCTATGGAGAAGGGTGCTGCTGGCCGCGGCGACGGGGCTCCTGCTCATTTTCATTGTTGGTTTCATTGTTTCGTTCGTTGAGAACAAGAACCTGGAATCGCAGGTGCTGAATGCCGCTCAGGGGATTTCGAATGTTCAACTGACGGCCCAGCAACTCCCCTCCCTCGATGCCCTCAACCGGCTTGAGACCCTCCGTCAGTCGGTTGAGACTCTGGCCCAGTACGAACGGGAGGGCGCGCCATTCGGGATGCGCTGGGGCTTATACACTGGAAGTTCGCTTTACCCGGATGTCCGAAAGATCTATTTTCAACACTTCCGGAAGCTTCTCTTTGGACAGACGCAAGCCACCCTTGTGCAGACGCTCTCTGCCCTTCCCGGCACACCTGGCCCAAACGATCAGTACGGCCCGGTGTACGACACTCTGAAAGCTTATCTGATTACAACCTCCAATCACGACAAGAGCACCCGCCTGTTCCTCTCCCCCGTGCTCCTGAAGGCCTGGGCTGCGGGCCGGGACATTGACCCGGATCGGGTGCAATTGGCACAGAAACAGTTCGATTTCTATAGCGACCAACTCAAGGAGGCGAATCCCTATTCATCCGAGAACGACACGCTCGCGGTGGCGCGCGCTCGCAATTACCTCTCACAGTTCTCAGGCGCTGAGCGCGTATATCGCTTCATGCTGGCGGAAGCCTCAAAAGCCGACCCCTCGATCAATTTTAACCGCAAGTTCCCCGGCTCTGCGGAAGTCGTCATTGACGGAAAGGAAGTGGAAGGCGCCTTTACCAAAGCCGGCTGGGCCTTCATGCAGGACGCCTTCAAGAATCTGCCCAGGTATTTCAGTGGAGAAGAGTGGGTACTAGGCCCGGGGAGTGCCCAGAATGTGGACACCGCAAAGCTCGCACAGGACCTCCAAGTTCGATACCAGCAGGACTATATCACTCAATGGCGCGCATTCTTGAAGAGCGCGAACGTAGTCCGTTACAACAGCCTCCCCGACGCCTCGCAAAAGCTCGCAAAGACTTCGAGCAATCAGTCTCCCCTGCTAGCTCTGTTCTGCACCGCAGCCCAGAATACGGCCGTTGACCAGCCGGACATCGCAAAAGCTTTCCAACCTGTCCAGGTCGTGGTTTCACCAAATTGCCAGGACCAATATATCGGCCCCCAAAATTCCCAGTACGTTTCCGGTCTGAGTGGAATCCAGGCCTGTTTGGACCAGGTCAACAATAGCCCCGCCGAGCAGAAGGAGGCTGCGAAACAGCAGTGCATGAGCCCTGCCTCGATGGCGCAGCAAGCTGCCCGGCAGATTGGCCAGGGATTCAAAATCGACCAAGAAGCGCATGTGGACGGGACGGTTCAGAATCTGCTGCTTGCTCCCATCGCCTGGGTCTCAGCGGTCTTGCGCCCCGGGCCGGTGAGTGGCGCAGGCTTGTGCGCGCAAATGAGCCCTCTGGCAGCCAAGTTTCCCTTTAACGCCAAGGCCACCGTGGACGCCTCGCCGCAGGAACTTGCAGCGTTTTTTGATCCCGCCAACGGCGCGCTCTCTCAGTTCTACAATGCCTCGCTGAAGAACCTTCTGCTTCCTCAGGGGGTTGGGTATGCTCCAAACCCCGCAGGCAATCAGCAGGTAAATCCCGCATTCCTCAGCTTCTTCAACCGGGCCATGAGCCTTCAGCGGGCTCTCTACACGGGTGGACCCGGGCAGATCCAATTCAAGTACGCGCTTCGCCCCCATCCGACTGAGAGCGTCGGCAGCCTGACCATGAACATCGACGGCCAGGCCATGACTTACAAAGGCGGAAACGCAGCATTCAAGCAGTTTATGTGGCCGGGCACCACCTCACAGGGCGTTAGCCTGACGGTGAAGATCTCAGGTGGGTCGGAATTGGGATTCCCGAGCTACGATGGAACCTGGGGAGTCTTCCACTTCTTTGCCGATGCTGACAGGTGGCAGCAAACCGGGACCACTTACAACATTGAGTGGGTGCTGCGCGTCGCGGGCGGAAGGCCCGTTACCGCTCCCAGCGGCAAGCCTGTGACGGTGCAATTTGACCTGGACACGCTGGGCGCCCCACCCATTCTGCAAAAGGGTTATCTTTCCACGATGCAGTGCGTTTCGAGCGTGGCCAGGTAATGGGCACAGAGCCACGAGTGACTGGAGTCCAACAGCGCGGCCCTTAGCCGTAACCCAAAGACCGAGTTCTCATTGCCCCGCTAGGCAGTCGGCAGTGAGCCGAAGGCAGTCGGCGGAGAGCAGGTGCCCTTCATTCTGCCTCCTGGCTCCTGAATCCTGCCCTTCCTCACCTACGACCTACCTCCTTTCTTTTCAATGACATTCCCGCTTTCTGCTCCTATCTCCTGTGTTTTCATAGACATTCCCGCTTCTCCCCGGGGTTTTCCACAGCGGTACTTTGTTTTCAATGACATTCCCGCATTGCTCCGTCAAAAAAAAGAATTCCTTTCAAGGTTGGTAGGCTTTGTTGAGCTGCAGGACAATTGAGCGAGTGATGCTGGGGCGCCCATGAGGGCCATGGCTCGCCACTATGCGAAACAAGAGAGCGAGGCGTGATACGTCAACAAAGTTGCTCACACACATAGGCTATCATGACACCCGCCGCCTGTCAAGGGACGGAATGTCTACGGGTGTTCGCATACATCCCGACAAGAACCGTCGGGACGTATGCGCCACCCCGCCCGCCCCAACTATTGTACTGGGACACCCTAGGTCGCCAGCTTCGCCTCTTTCAAGCGCTCAGCGACTTTCTCCCTGAACGGTCGCGCGAGCATCCCGGTTGATTTCATCTTCTTGTTGCGCATCCAGAGTGACCGGATAACGTCGGTTGTCTCGAAGACCGTCTTCCCATCTTTGTCCGTCAGCCAGAAGTGGATCTTGGCGTTTTCGCGTCCCGCCACCGAACCGGCGGCGATGAGCATCCGTTCCGCCGTGTTGCCTTTGTGCCACTCCAGGACTTCACCGTCCAGAGTATAGACACGGGCCGCAGTTGAGGACTTGTCGGTAACCTCAGACCGACGCTATCAACGCAATCAGGTCACGCACGTTCACCGATAGCTCACAATCAGCCGGAGCGATGTTAGTTCGCTGGCGGTTTGTCGGCGTCTTTCGTTCCGGGTTTCGCTTCTTCCTTGTCGTCAGGGGGCTTGGAGAGATGGAGTTTGCGTATCTCTTTGGCTCCCTTCTCGGGATCCTCAGGCGTGACCTTGATCCCAGTTGCCGCGACTCCGGCGGTCCATTTGAAGTAATAGGTTTTGCCCGCCTCCGCCTCAAACCGGGCCCGCTCGTTTTCTTTCTGCCTGGCTTGATTGGCGGCCGCCATGGCGGACATGATGACGCTTCCGTAGTACTCCTTGGGGAATCCGGAAATCACAACAGTCCCCGGCGGCACTTCCGTGAATTCGTACTCGCTGCTGAGGAGTTTGCCGAGATGTTTGCCGTTGACAAAAATCTCGTCGTGTGAGGACGAACCGGTGAATCTGTACGTGCGGTAGATACAGACGATGGCTTTGCCGCTGGATGGCGCGGGCAGTTCGGAGATAGTTTTGGAATCCTGTGCAACGGAGATGGGCCCGGTGAAGAGAAATGCCATCGCACTGAATGCGAGCAGAAAGCTTGCGAGTGACCTGCAAGCTCCCCTGAGGCAAAACGCTGTGACGCCACTCAAAACATTGTTACGCATGGGAGCGCTCCTTTCCCTAGGTTCGGAATCTAGTGAGCAGTATAGCATTAACGTCGAAGCCGCCACTTTCAGTCTATTCATTGCATGCCTCCTGGTAAGTAATTCTTTCAAAGAATGCAAACTCGAATATTGATTCTTACTCCGGCTGCGCGGTGCGGCTGCTAACATACAACCAGCCGCTTCTCGACGCAAGTTCAATCTCATCTGGCCACCGTTGCCAGAAGGGCCTTGCCGCCGAAGCGGCAAGGCCCTTTCCCGCGAAGTTAACTGCTATTGCTTGACCACCGAAATGATGGGGTAAGGCTGTGTGGCATTGTCGATATCCACGACCTTGGTAGTGGAGATCATGATGGCATTGATCTGCCCGTAGGTAGAATTGGTGCTGAAGGTACCATTGGAATTCACCGTTCCGAGCGAGGTGTTATTGGTCTGATCGGCCTCCTGGTTGACTGAGGTTCCGATATAGCCACCAATATAGTCACCGATTATATCGACGCCGCCGCTACCGTTGAACGTTAACACCTCTACGTCTATCATTTCGGCGCTTACGGCTTCGTTGACCACCTCACTATCGCCATCATAAAAAGTGCCTGAGAGAGAGGTGGCGGAGAAGCTGCCGCTCGGGGCCACCTGCGGTTCGACCTGGCCAACATAAACACCGGCGCCCGTTCCGAGCATGACACCCGTGTTGGGGCCGGTTAGGTAGAAAACCGGAGGGTACATTGTTTTATAGGTAGTTAGATACATTGTGCAAGTGGCGCCGCTGGTTACCACCCGGCCATAGGTGTCGGTGGCGTAGGTACAGGCCGGAGCTTGAGGACTTTCCGGCCCGCCCGCTACATCCTCGTAATAGTTGGCCGTAAAGCTGGTGGATCCAGTGACGTTGATGAGTCCAAGCTCGGCGCTCTCCGTCCCCGTCACATAATAGACTAGATTGCTGCCAGTGGTTAAGGATAAGGATCCGCTCTGGAGTTGCCCCATGCCGACCAGAACCGCAGTGTCGCTGGCTAGGGCATCCGTCGACATTTCCAGGAATTGCGAACCGGACACCAGGTAGCCCACGCTGTTCCCCGTTATCGCGACGGTAAACCGGCCGGTCGTCGGGTCGGGGGCGGTGTAGGTGCCGGTACCGCCTGAGTAAGGTGTGGAGAGACCATTACCATCGTTGATGACACCCTCCACGTTGACGTCATATTCGCCGCCCGTAACGGTACCGCCGCTGGTACCGGCCTCGATGGTTATCATCCCTACAACACCGGTGCGGTATTGACTTGAACTTCCATAGACGCCGGTGTTCTGGTAAACATAATTGCCGCTGGGCAGGTTGGTGGGAACGGTCTGTTTCAGGATCTGACCCACCGCGGTGAGATAGTTGATGTTGGTGGCATTATCCCACTCGACCAGGCGGCCCGCTGTCGCCACACCCGAAGTGATACCGCCGACGGAGAGCCTTGTGGTGAAGGTGCCCGAGCTCGTTACGATGGTGGCGCAGCCAAGGTGGTTCGAACCCACCGAGTAGGAGCTCTGAGTAGGATCGATGCTGGCGCCAGATTGGACGAGGGCACCATTGCTATCGACTACCCCCGCAGTGATCTTGCCTGTGCCATCGGCCGTGAAGGAACCGACCGCAGCTAGGAAGCTCGACTCCGCGGTATATCCACTCAGGATGAAGGCGTATTGGCCGCTGAGGAGCGACTCGCTCCCGGTGTCCGTGCAAGCCCCGATCGCCACGATCGTTACGCTGACCGAAGCCGACTTGGTGTTATCCGCCACGCTGGTCGCCGTAACGTTGAACGTGGCCGGCGACGGCACGGCAGCCGGCGCGTCATAGGTCACGGACAAGCCCGAACCCGCGATGGTCCCGTACGTCGCGTTGCCGTTGGTAACGCCGTTCACGGTCCAGGTAACGGCGGTATTGGACGTGTTAGCCACCGCGGCAGTAATCGCCAAGGTTCCGTTCACCACTACGCTCTGCGTTAAGTTGGTGGGGCTGGTAATGGAGACCGCCACGGCGGGAGGAGGCGTAATCGTGACACTCACCGAAGCTGACTTGGTGGTGTCCGCCACGCTGGTGGCCGTAACATTAAACGTGGCCGGCGACGGCACGGCAGCAGGCGCGTCATATGTCACGGACAAGCCCGAACCCGAGATGGTCCCGTATGTTGCGTTGCCGTTGGTAACGCCATTTACCGTCCAGGTGACGCCCGTGTTGGCGGTTCCCGTTACGGACGCGGTGATGCCCAAGGTCGCATTGACCGCCAAGCTCTGCGCGCCGGTCGGGGTGGTGATGGAGACCACCACTCCGGGCAAAATAGTTACACTCACCGAAGCTGACTTGGTGTTATCGGCCACGCTGGTGGCCGAAACGTTAAACGTGGCCGGCGACGGCACGGCAGCCGGCGCGGTATAAGTCACGGTCAAGCCCGTACCCGAGATGGTCCCGTACGTCGCGTTGCCGTTGGTGATGCCGTTCACGGTCCAGGTAACGGCGGTATTGGACGTGTTAGCGACGGCGGCAGTAATCGCCAAGGTTCCGTTCACCGCTATGTTCTGCGTTAAGTTGGTGGGCGTGACAATGGAGACCGCCACTGGGGGCAAAATGGTTACACTCACCGAGGCTGACTTGGTGGTATCCGCCACGCTGGTGGCCGTAACGTTAAACGTGGCCGGCGACGGCATGGCAGCCGGCGCGGTATAAGTCACGGTCAAGCCCGTACCCGTGATGGTCCCGTACGTCGCGTTGCCGTTGGTGATGCCGTTCACGGTCCAGGTGACGCCCGTGTTGGAGGTTCCGGTCACCGAGGCGGTAAAGCCCAAGGTTGAACTGACCACCAAATTCTGCGGGCCGGTCGGGGTGGTCATGGAGACCGCCACTCCGGCCGAAATGGTTACACTCACCGAAGCCGACTTGGTGGAATCCGCCTGGCTGGTCGCCGTAATGTTGAACGTGGCCGTCCCAGGCACGGTAGGCGGCGCGTTATAAGTCACGGTCAAGCCCGAACCCGAGATGGTCCCGTACGCCGAGTTGCCATTGGTGACGCCGTTCACGGTCCAGGTAACGGCGGTATTGGTCGTGTTAGCCACGGCGGCAGTAATCGCCAAGGTTCCATTCACAGGTACGATCTGCGCGCTCGTGGGCGTGGTAATGGAAACCGCCACTGCAGGGGGCGTCGTTTTCGTCGTTCCACCACCACAACCCACCATCACCATCAGCAGGCTCAAGCTGATTCCCAAAACACAAACTGTACCGGGCAGGCCCGGTATGATCGATCCGACTCCCATCAAAGCTGATTTTCGCTTCGATTCGGTTGGCATCAAGGATTCCTCCGTTGGATTGAAATAAATGCGAAGCAGATTCTGCGCGTAATTTAACCCTTTCTTGAGCATTTGCTTCTCCTCCGTAGGGACAGATTTCTGTTTGCCAGTTCACTCAGACAGCGCAAAGCAGAAGGAAAATGCCTCATTTATTTGCGGATGCGAATTGCGTGTGGGAAAGGCCTATCCAGAGGATGTGAAAACAGAGGGAAAAGTGGTAGGCTGGCAGTGGGGGCTATTCAGGCGCTCCGCGCGCGCCGGTACAAGCCGCACGACCACCACGAAGGTAAGCGACATCAAAACCACCACTCTGAGTCTATTCAGTGCATGCCTCCTGCTAAGCATGACTTTCATAAAATGTGAAACTTGAACAGCAATCCAAACTCTGCCTGCGCGATTGAGCGGCCAATATACGGATAGCTGCTTCTCGGCGCAAGTTCAATCCGGTTATTCGCCAGAAGGGCCTTGCCCGCCGGCTGACAGGCAAGGCCCAATTCCTCGAAGTTAACACCTACGGCGTGGGTATGGTGTTGAAGATCAGCAGCGTGTTCGCCGGGCTGTATGGGCCGTCGATCTTGATGAACTGTGAACCGGACATGATCACGCCCACGACGAGCCCCGGATAGTCCGAAGCGCTGAAGGTCCCGTCGGAATTCACGGTCAGGGTGGTGCTGATCGATTCATCGCCTTGCTGGGCCGTGCTAAAATAACCCGTTGACGTGCTATCGCCCGTGCCCGTGAAGTTGCCGCTGCTGGCGAGAGTGCCACTCCCTATCATCGTTTCGTAGACGTCCTGGATGACCACCTCAGACGTGCCAAAGGTGTAAGTGCCCGGGGTAATCGCCGTGGCCGACTGCGGGGCGAGCACCCCGAGTGAAACTGACGGGTCTATTCCGAGCAGGAAGCCCGTATTCGGGCCAGTCAGGTAAAAGATCGGTGGGTAACTCCACGGACCGTAATAGTTGAAGATCCCGCAATTCGTACCGCTCGTGGCAACCCTGCCGTAGGAGTCGGTGGTGTAAGCGCAGGTGGGATTGCCGGGTGTCGATATCCCCCACTGCCCGCCGGAATCCTCGTAGTCGTTTCCCGTATAGCTGGATGTGCCGGAATTGGCGTTAATGGTAGCAAAGGTCACGTACGCGAACGCTCCGCCCTGGTACCCTACCGCGTAGTAGACCATGTTGCCAGACAAGGTTAAGGCTCCACTCTGGAGTCGTGCAGTTCCCAACAGAATGTATGCGGTTTGGGAGACGTCTTGGTCGTCTGGAGACGCGGTCATTTCGATTTGTTGCGTGCCCGACACCTGGTAGGCCACGCGGGTTACGGTTTCGCCGTTGGCGGTGGTAGCGATTGTCAATCGGCCCGTGGTCGGGTCTGGGGTTGTGTAAGTGCCGATGAGGCCTTGGTAGGTTTGGCCCCCCTCGCCACCGAAGTCATACTCGCCGGCCGTAATGAGACCGCCACTGGCCGTTCTAGTCCCTACGAGAGTAGTTCGGAATCCAGACGGGGAGCCGCTCTCCGAGTACACCCAGACGCCATCGGGCACGGCCGCGGGGAAGCTCTGTTGGTAGATGCGACCGGAGGCGATATAGGGCTCCGTACCCGCGTCCCACTCCTCGATCGTGCCTTGCGTATTACCTGCCGGGTTCGGCTGAATCGCGAAGCGGGTGATGAAGGTGTAGAAGGAAGTTGTGATGGTCGCGCATCCGCGGTTGTCTGAACCCAGCGTGTAGGAGCTGCTGCCGGCGATGATGTTGCCGGATTGGTAGCCCAAGCCGTTGCCGGTGCTATTTGTGTCACCGTTGGCATCGACTGTGCCGGCGGTGATGTGTCCGCTGCCGTCCGCCGTAAAGGAGCCGATCGCAGCCAGAAAACCCGAGGTGCCATCACCACCCAGGCTGAAGGCGTACTGGCCTTTGAGCGCCGACTCGTTTCCTGTGCTGCAAACCTGCGGTGCCACAATCGCCAGGCTCAGTGCTGCAGTCGCAGTCGCGGGTGGCGACTCCGAATCGCTCACCGTGAGCGAAAAGTTCGAGGTAGCCGCCGCCGTGGGCGTCCCGGAAAGTGACCATGACGTGCCGGAACCGCTCAGTGTCACCCAAGAGGGCAAGGTCGACCCGCTCGTTACGGTCCAGGTATAAGGCGGTATACCGCCAGTGGCTAGGAGTGGCACGTTGTAAGCCGTATTCACTGTCCCGTTCGGTAACGTGGCGGTGACGATGGACAGGTATACAGGCGCGCCCTGGGCAAGTATCGTCAGCGGCTGGGTCGCGGTCTCTGGCGGGCTGCTCGAGTCGGTGGCTTTTACCGTAAAGTTATAGTAGCCGATTGTGGGGTAGGTGGTGTAAGTGCCGGTGATGAGTCCCGAACCGCTCGCAGTGCTTTGCAGTGTGTACCCCGGAGGCAACGTGCCGGTGGTGATGCTCCAAGTGATCGGCAGCTTGCCACCATTGTTCGTCTGAATAATCTGGTCATAGGCAACATCCGTCCAGGCCTGCGGTAAAGTCGTGGTGGCGATGGCTAAGACGGCGGTGATGGTGACGCTGAAAGCCTGGGTTTGGGTTTGAGGCGGGGTGCTGGAATCGGCAACCTGGAGTGTGAAGTTGAAGGTGCCCGCTGCGGTGGGCGTGCCGGAAAGTGCCCACGTCCCCCCGGAATTGTTCAGTGACAACCCCGTTGGCAGCGTGCCGGCCGCCACGGTCCAGGTATACGATTGCGTGCCACCGGAAGCTTGCAGCGGCGCACTGTAAGACGTATTCATCGTACCGTTGGGCAAGCTGGTGGTGGTGATGGTTAGCGGCACGTTATTGATGACGATGGTGAACTGCTGATTTGCACTCTGCGGGGGAGTGCTCGAGTCCGTCGCGGTGACCGTGAAGGTGTAGCTGCCATACGCTGTGGGTGTGCCGGAAATGACGCCCACGCCCTTGGCGCCGCTTGCCAGCGTCAGCCCCGCCGGCAAGCTGCCGCTCGATATGCTCCAGGTGATGGGCAGGGTGCCGCCGCTGGTCGCGATGCTCTGGCCGTACGAGGTCGCCAGGGTGCCGCTGGGCAAGCTGGTCGTCGTGATGCTCAACACGGGATTCACCGTGATGCTGAGCGCCTGAGTTTTGGTCTGTGGCGGGCTGCTGGAATCAGTAGCAGATACGGTGAAATTCGCTGCCCCCGCTGTCGTCGGCGTTCCGGAAATCGTACCCGAAGTGCTCAGATTTAACCCGGCCGGCAAATTACCCTGTGAAACGCTCCAGGTAATCGTTCCTGTGCCTCCGGCGCTCTGTAGTGTGAGGCTGTAAGCCGAATTGACGGTGCCGTTGGGCAAGGTTGTGGTGGTGATTGACAACCCCGTGGTGATCGTAATACTGAGCGCTTGCTGCACGGCCTGCTGCGGAGTGCCTGAATCCTTGGCGGTCACCGTAAAATTCGAAGTCCCCCCCGCAGTCGGTGTGCCGGAGATCGCGCCCGCGCCACTCATGGACAATCCCGCCGGCAAAGTGCCGCTGGTTACGCTCCAGGTGATGGTTCCCACGCCGCCGCTGGACTGTAGGCTGGCGCTATATGGGGCGCTGACCACGCCGTTGGGCAGGGTCGTGGTGGTGATGGCCAGTTGGGGATTGATGGTGATGCTCAGTGGCTGGTTCACGGTCTGCGGAGGGGTGCCTGAATCTGTGGCCGTGACGGTGAAAGGCACTGTGCCCGCAGCCGTGGGCGTGCCGGAAATGGCTGAACCGCTTAAATTGAGTCCCGCCGGCAGACTTCCGCTGGTCACGCTCCAACTGATGGCTCCGGTGCCGCCCGAAGACGTCAGCGAAGCGTTGTAAGCGGTACCCACAACTCCGTTGGACAACGAAGTTGTGGTGATAATCAACTGGGCGGGCTTGATCGTGAGGCTGAGCTGTTGTGTCGCCGAAACCGGCCCGGGCTGCCCACCCGACGAATCGGTTACCTTCACCGTGAAGGACGTAGTCGCCGGTGTGGTGGGCGTGCCGGAAATCGCTCCCGAACTGCTCAAGGAAAGGCCCGCAGGCAGCGTTGAGCCGGAGGCCAAGCTCCAGGTGAGCGTGCCCGCGCCGCCGCTGGCCTGCAAAGTGGCACTGTAGGCTGTGCCTACGGTGCCGCTGGCGAGCGATGTCGTCGTAATGCTCGGCGGCGGCGTCACCACCACGGTCGAGGACATCGATTTTGTTGTGTCGGTAACAGAGGTTGCTAGAATCGTCACCGTCATACTTCCTGAAACGGATGCCGGAGCGTTGTAAGTCACCGCGCTCGTTGTCTGGTTGGAGAAGGTCCCGCAAGCGGTTCCGCTGCACGACGTCCCGGACATGCTCCAAGTCACCCCTGCGCCGCTGGAGTCGTTCGCCACCTGGGCAGTGAAATTCAAGGTTTGCCCCTGATCGATGTTTGTCTGAGCCGACGGAGTGAGAGAAACAGAGATGACAGAGATGACAGATTTAGATTGTTCGCCCCCGCCGCATCCGCATAAGAACGATAAGACTGAAAACATCAAGATAAGTTTTTTCATGATTACGTTGCCTCCTGGACATCAACGGTTAGGGCCTTTTGCAAGACCTACCCCATGTCATTCCGAGCGCGGCGAGGAATCTCGCTCTGCGCTGGCCGGAGCTTGAGGAGGCCTAGCCTGAAGAAGAGCATCAGAGCGGGATTCCTCGCCGCGCTCGGAATGACAAACCTGGGGTCTTCCTCTCCACGAACTCCGCTTCTCAACTCCACCCAGACTGCGTAAAGGAGAGGGAAAATGACTCAATTTTTTTGCAAATGTGAATTGCTTAGGGGAAGGGCCTATCCAAGAGGATGTGAAAACAGAGGAAAAAGTGGTAGGCTGGCAGTGGGGGCGATTCAGGCGTAGCGCGCGGAGGGGATTGTGCAGCCTGCCAGGGGAGAAATCACTCTACTTTTGGCAAAGTGGAAGGACGGCGATCCGTCAGCCTTTGAGGAACTGATGCCGCTCGTCTACCCCCACCTTCGGGAGGTGGCCGCGGCCTATATTCGCCGAGAGCGCAATCCAGACGTTCTTCAGGCAACGGCCCTGGTCCACGAGCTTTACCTCCGTCTTTTGAACCAGAAGAAGGCCGCATGGGACGACCGCCAGCATTTCTACACCTTCGCCGCCAAGGTAATGCGTATGATCCTGATCGACCACGCGCGCGAAAGCCAAGCCCAGATGCGGGGCGGCGGCTATGATCGCATCCCTCTCAGCGACGACCTCTTGTGGGTCAATATCGGCAGCCCGGAACTGCTGGACCTGGACCACGCGTTAGACGAACTGGGCGCGCTCGATGCCTACAAGGTCCAACTCGTCGAATTGCGCTACTTTCTTGGTTGCACTGCCGAGGAAACAGCGGACCTGATGCACGTATCCAAGTCCACCGTCGATCGCGACCTGAGATTCACTAAAAGCTGGCTGTACCGGCGCATCCACCCGGGCATCGTCGAGGATTCAGCCTGATGCAGGTCCGAGTCCACCGTCGATCGCGACTTGAGATTGACTAAAAGCTGGCTGTACCGGCGCATCCACCCAGGCTTGGTCGACGATGCAGTGAGACTGTGATTCACTTTGGCCCCGCCCCACGCAGTCTGATATTAGGGTTACAAACCTCACACGGGGTTGTCGCTCAGATGAACCAAACGACGGAAAGGTTCCTGCGGATTGAGGCGATCTTCCACGAGGCTCTCGCCGCACCCGATGAAGCTCGGACGGAATTGATTGAGACCCGGTGCAACGGGGACCGGGAACTCGCAGCCGAGGTGCGCTCGCTGCTCGATGCCTACAAGGCGGAAGAGCAACTGACGGCATCCCGCCGGGTGGAACCAGAAACTGGCCGAGAGGCCCTATCCGAATTAAAGCAGATCGGTCCCTTCTTGCTGGATCGCCTGTTGGGACGCGGCGGCATGGGCGCCGTCTATCTGGCGCATCGCGCCGATGGACAGTTCGAGCAGAAGGTCGCCATCAAATTGATTGACCTGCCCCTTGCGACCGACCTCTTCCGGGAGAGATTTCGTCAGGAACGGCAGATTCTGGCTGAGCTGCAACATCCCTTCATTGCCCGCCTGCTGGATGGCGGCGTTACCCATAATGGCGATCTCTATCTGGTGATGGAGTATGTGGATGGAGTTGCCATCGATCGCTTCTGTGAAAAGCAGCGTCTTTCTGTGCCCCAACGACTCGCGCTGTTCATGCGCGTCTGCGAAGCCTTGCAGTTTGCCCACCAGCACTTCGTAGTCCACCGCGACTTAAAGCCGGATAACATCCTGGTGGCCGAAGACAGCACTCCCCGATTGCTGGACTTTGGAACGGCCAAACTGCTCTCTCCGTCTCTCGCCGGGCCGGCCAGCAAACTTACACGTGAAGGATATCTGTCCTTTACTCCGCAGTACGCCAGCCCGGAACAGGTGTTAGGCAATCCCATCACCACTGCATCGGACACCTACTCGCTCGGCGTTCTGTTGTATCTTCTGCTGACTGGAACGCTGCCCTATGAACTCAAGGAACTTACTACAGCAGAGATGCTGCGCGTGATCTGCGAAGAACCTCCTCGCAAGCCGGCTCAAGCAGCGGGCTCCCACAGACGGCTCGATGCCGATCTGGAGGCGATCCTGCTGAAGGCTCTACGCAAGGAACCCCAAGAGCGTTATCTCACCACCGAGCAACTCGCCTCCGATGTTCGTGCCTACCTTGACGGGCTGCCGGTTGCGGCGCGCCGCGGCACGCTTCGGTATCGAGCCAGCAAGTTCATCCGCCGCCACCGGTGGGGCCTAACGGCAGCGGCACTGCTGGCCGCCACACTGGTTGCGGGCGTTGCAGGCGTGTTGTGGCAGGCCAGAGTGGCCAATGAGGAGCGGCGCCAGGCCGAGGCGCGCTCCGCGGACCTGCGCCAGTTGAGCAACAGCCTGCTCTCCGAATTGGATGAGGCGATCAAACAACTGCCCGGCTCCACGGGCGTACAGAAGCTGCTGGTCACGCGCGTGCTCGAACACCTGGACCGCATGGCCAAGGACGCACAGGGCGACCGCCAGACCCAGCTCGATCTGGTTGATGCGTATACACGGCTGGGGAATATTCAAGGCAATGCCTACGACCAGAATCTGGGCGATCCCGCGGGTGCGTTTGTCAGCCTCGGTAAGGCTCTCGCCATCGCCGCGCCGCTCGCAGCCTCCGATTCCAAGGACCGCGAAGCGATCCGGGCGCTTGCCCTCGTCGAGCAATCGCGCAGCGAGATTCTGTGGCAAACCGGCAAAACGCCGGAGGCGGTTTCCGTCATGAGGGAGGCTATGAAGAGCTTTGACGCATTGGCCGCGGACCCCCATGCATCTGCCGCGCTGATCTACGAGGTTTCTTCCGCCTATGGCACCCTTGGCGACGAGCTGGGTCAAAGCGGCACAGCCAGTCTGGCAGATTCTACTGGGGCGGTCGCCGCCTATCGCCAGTCTCTGGCGCTGGATGATCGCGCCCTCAGCGTCGATCCGAATTTCTTGCGTGCTAAACGGGGTCTTGCGATCAATCGGATGAAGATCGGCAGCGTGGAGATGACGACCGATCCAGCGGAGGCGCTCAAGGAGTTTCAGGCTGCCTTGCAGAGCGCCGATGCGTTGCCCAGATCAGAGCAAGATAGCCTTCCTATCGTGCGGTTGCGCGCCATGCTGCTGCGCAAGCTGGCAAACGCCCTCGAGCGACTGGGAGCGTATGCACAGGCGGTCCCGCTCTTCGAGCAAGCCCTTGAGATCAGCCAGCGTATTGCCGCCCAGGACCCGAAGGATTTCCGCGCTCTTTTCGACGTAGCAACCGTACTGGACGATGAAGCAAAGAGCTATGAGGATGCAGCCGATCCGGTTCTGGCTGCGAAGGCCGGCGATCGCCGCGTGAACCTAGTCGTTGCGGAGAAGAAGCTCGTGCAGGCCGCCGCCGACCTTGAGCGGCTGCTGAAACAGGATCCGGCCAACGATGTCTGCGAGTCGTTCCTTGGCTTCATCCAGGTGCGAATCGGCGCCATCAGAAGAATCCTGCACACCCGGGGAGCTTCAGACGAGTTATCGAGGAGAGGCCTCGCCGCCCTGAAGGAGACGGCCGAGAAGGATCAGGCTTCCCCGATGGTTCTCGACCAGGCGGCAAATGCCTTCTTGACGGTAGAGCCGATCTCCCTCAGAAATCCGCAGTTTGCCATCTCATGCGCCGAGCGCGAGGTAGCGATGAGCCATGGAAAGACGCCTTCCATGCAGTTGACCCTGGCCCAGGCCTATCGGGCCTCCGGCCAGATGGAGAAGAGCCGCACAACAGCAAAAGAAGGCCTGGCGCTGCTGCCGGCCCTGCTGCCAGGAAGCGTGAAGCCGAACATCCGCAAGCTACTCGAAAACGAAGCGCAGACTCGCTTCTGAACAATTGTTTGCCATTCATGCTCTCCGCCCGCGGGTGGCGCGTGCGTCCCGACGGTTTTTGTCGGGATGTATGCGACCCAGAGGATATAATGTCCGGGTGTCTACGCTAAAGCACTATTACGCCCTCGATCATCTTCGAGGTTCGGGCCAACCCACAGTTCATTGTCGCCGAGGCGACCGAACCGACCGTGGCAGCCAAGCTGGATTCCCGCTTGCGCACGGAGCTGTCCCGGCGCCACGTGTCAGGATGACAGACCGGGGGTGCTCGATGTAGGCAGCGAGTAGCGGCTTGTCCGTGTCCGCTGGGGCTTGTGATCCGCTCTTTGCATTGTGCAACAAGGCGGACTCTTTCTGTCACTGCTTGGGCAGGGCATTCTGAAGAATCTGCAAGTCTTCTGCGGCTGCAGGAGCGTGGAAGACATAGCGCTTGGCGCCGGTAATCTCGAGATAAAACCCCTTCCCAGAATCTGCGGAGCCTGCCTTCTTGACCGCGGCAATGGGATAGTCAAACGAGTCCTTCCCGCTACTCGCTTGGTACTGAATCCTGCCTGACCCGACGAGGAGAATTCCGTTGCAACTTCCCACCACGTGTTTGTGCTCGACGGGCATGGAAGCCAGCAGACTTGGCGTGATGGTCAAAACATGGCCGGTGGAAAGGGTGACCTTTTCCTTGAAATTGTTGTAAGGCTTTGCTGCGACCTCCACGGTATGGTCACCGGTAGAAGCCTGGGTGATTTCCAAACGCCCTTTGGAATCCGTCTGGCCAACGGCCCGACCGTCCATGCTGACCTGTGCCCCCGGAACCGTCTGCACGATCAGCTTAGGAGGGGCCAAGGCGGGGTTGGGATGCGCCGCGGCGCTTTCCAGGGCAACTTCATTAGCAGTCAAGTGCACACTTCCCCCTGCTACGAACTGCCTCTGCAAACCCTTAGGCTTGAACGTGTCCTTCTTCAGTTCAATGGTATGCGGCCCCGGTTGGACATTAGCCGCGCTGAAACTGCCATCCTGTTGAATTCTGCCCAGGGACTTCCCGTCTAGCAGGACTTCCGCCAAGGGTGTCGCCCCGGCGATAACCAACGAGGCCACTGTGGGAGCAGGTTGGAGCGCGAAGACCAATTTCTCCACCTGACCTTTTTGAATATTGACCTCCTGTTGAGCCGCCTTCTGGAACCCATCTTTGACCACCGCCACCGTGTATCGCTTCGGTTCAAGGTTGGCAATCACGAGCTCGCCGTGCCTCGTCGTGCGCGGGTATTTCCTCCCGTTCAAGAGGACGGTCGCACCGTCCTCACCCGTTACAATCAGCAGATTGCCGACATTCCGGTCGGCACTCAGGAAAACCGTCAGGGCCGGCGTGGTACCCACCTGAAAGCTCACTTTTCTTTCGTCCTTTCCTGTGCCCAAGACCAAATCGTGAGTTCCAGGCAAGAGATTAGGAAGCTCCAGCGGGGCGGAGCCGATCGTGCCCATCTCCTTGCCGTCCATCGAAGCTTGCACGGGGCCATAGCTCAGCACTACTTGGCCCTGCTGTGGGCCATTGGTAACCACGATCACCTTGAGGTTTTTCGCTTCAAGAGGCCCCTGAACGACTGGCATAGAATCGTGCGGGCTCGCAACAGAAATCTTCGCCTGAGAGGTACCATCACCTATCTCCAGCGCATGTTGTCCATCGGGTAGGTTGTCCAGGTTGAATTGCCCTCCCTCCAGTGCGCCCACTTCGGTCCCATCAAGCGTCACCTTCGCGTTTTCCAAGTCCGTGTAAACCCTTAATCCTGCCAGTTGTGGCGGCAGCACCGGGGGCGGAGTTGGCGTTAGATTTGCCGTAACGCCGCTCGCGGCCCCTCCTGAAGCAGGCTGTTTCTTGAGCAAGCGGGGCACAAGCAGAGCCGCAGCCACCACGACAACTAACACGGCTACTCCAGTTGCAATCCAGAGAATCTTCTTGCCTGCTGGTGGGCGGGCCGACACCTCCTGCGGAGGCACTGGTTCCGGCGGCACAGGCTGCATTGGGAGCGTTCCGGGGGCGGGGGGTGGGGGCATGGTCACAGTTGGTGCTCGGGGAACTACACCTCCGGCAGAGGGCACGGCGCCAACGACTCCGCTAGCCAAGCTAAGAATGTCGGCACCGGATTCAGGACTTGCAGGCGCAGGTTGCTGCGGAATTCCAGTACGCTGTCCCCACAGAGATTCCGGCTCACTTCGGGGAATGGAAGCACGCGAAGGCGGCTGGCTTATCTGCGGAATTCCCTGGCCAGCGGAAGTTGCAGCCGGCGGAGCACTTGGAAGCGGGATGGGCGGCATAGCTTTCGCTGCCTCCAGGGCTTCAATCCGGGTGGAAACACGGCGAATGGCACTTGATACTGCTGATTGGAACTCAGTATCCCCCTCGTAGGGGGCAGAGATCGCCTGAATCTTTCCTGCCGCCGATCTCAGTAAGTCGAGAGCCGAAGCCGAAGCCGCTTCATTATCAAGCCGGTGCAATTCGTCAAGGTCGTGGCGGCGCGCCTGACGGCGCCGCGTTTCCTCTTGTTCCGTGCTCAACGTCGTGTAAAGTTGCGACAGGCGTGGATCAGTGGCATATGAACTCATCCCTTCCTGGACCTGCGTAAGAGCTGCACCGATGTCCCCTCGGGCCTGGGCACGCCGCGCTTGCGCGACGCAAAGTTGAATAAACTCTTCCTTCTTACGGTCCTGGGCGAGTGTTCGCAGACTCTTGGCAAGACTGTGGCCGGGATCAAGATCTAAGGCCTCTTGCAGCAGGGGCTCGGCAGCGCGCCAGTCAGTCTCCAAAACGGTCCGCGCCCGTTCCACCAGCGCATCCAGAAGAGCTCGTTGTACATCCGAACTGCGCTCATCCTGGCGATGAGCTTTGCGCAAAGCCTCTAACCCTTCCTCAAAGCGCCCCGCAGCCAGCATCTCCTGGCCCTCCGCGAGCGCGCGCAGGGCCTCACCCCCTCGCTCTTTCCCTTGTTGGATCAGCTTCTCGAGTTCTGCAAGCTCGGCATCATCGGGGAATTCTTTTCCTGCCTGGCGCAGCAAATCAAGCGCCCGGTCGTAGTCCCCTGCGGCCATGTGCTGGTCAATCTGCTTCACCCAACGTGCCCTGGCCTCCCCTCGAACCTGTTGTTCACGCCGCTTGCCAAGGCGGTCGATCTCGAAGCTCAATCCCGGGTATGGACTGTAAATGGTCCGCAGTATCTCCCATTGAGCCACGGCGTCGGTGAACTGTCCGCGCTCCTCGTGCAGGCGCGCCTTGGCCACGATGGAGTTAACCAGATCGCGCTTCTCACGCGTGAAGCGGAGGGCGCGCTCAAAGTGGGGCTCGCGCGGATTGAGTTCGAGCGCCTCTTTGAGGATGTCAAATCGCTTGTCGAGGTTGGGCTCAGCCTCGACACGCCGGTCAACCTCCGCAATGCGTGTGGAGAGTTCCTGTCGTTGCTTCTCCTCGATGTCAAACTTCATCGCCTGAAACAGCGCGTGCCCTGGGTACTTGGCGAGATATTGGTCACAAACCGAGAGAGCCGCAGAAAACTTGGCTTCCTCAAGCAATTTTCGGGCCTCTCCGTAAGCACTGTTCATGGCGTCATGCTCGGACCGCACCTGGTTGTAGAGCGACTGGTAAGACGCAGCCCTTTCGGGCGCAGAGGTGTCCGGGGCACGCTGGTCCAATTCCAGTACGTGCTGCAGCTTGCTGAGCGCCGCACTGACTTCACCGCGGCTCCAGGCCTCGACCGCCGCCTGGTAAAGCTGGTGTTTTTCGACGTGAATGCGCTGGTACTCCTGCTCCTGCCAATCGACGTCGTTCAAGAGTTGGGCCACACGGCTGTCCTTGGGTTTCAGTTGCCGAGCATTCTTCAGCGCTTCACGGGCGTGACCATAGGCATGGTTGGTCAAGTGTTGGCGGGCAAGATTAAGCCAATCCTCGATCTTGCCCGCACTCCTCTCCTCCTCGATTTCGCTCTTCAGGCTCAGCGCGCCGGCGTGGGTTGCATCCAGCTCCAATGCTTCCTGCACCTTCTGCAAGGCCAACGGGTACTCCTGTCCCTCCAGGCGTGTTCGGGCGCTTTCCAGGAGTTGCTGAATACGCTTCTGGCGCAGGGCCTGATCGACTTTGAGACGAAGCACCGTCATGTCATGGTCGATATTTCCTTCCGCCTCGAGCTCTCCCAGTATTTCAGCGGCAAATTGGTGGTCCGCCTGCTCGAAGGCCTTCATCGCACGCTCGAGCCGCGGCCGGATTTTTGAGGGGTCGAAAATCTCAATGGGTTCATTGCGCAGAGCCCGCTGCAGGGTGTCGGCAAAGTCGCGCGCGTTGGGGAAACGGTGATACGGCTGTTTCGCCATAGCCTTATGGATGACTCTTGCCACGCTGGGGCTGACCATGGGGTTGAGATCCGAGGCAGGCGGCGGAATGTGGTGGAGAATGGCCTGGAAAATGTCGCGGTCCGATGCACCTTCAAATGGCCGGCGTCGGGTCAGAGTCTCAAAGGCCACAACCCCCAGCGAGAAGATGTCGGAAAGAGGGGAAGGAGGCTTCATCTCGACTTGTTCCGGCGACATGTAAAGCAACGTGCCCTTCAAGCCCGTGCGCGAGTGACTGTCCGCCACATGCGCCATTCCGAAGTCGATAATCTTCACCGAATCATCTTCCAACACGATGATGTTGGTCGGCTTGATGTCGCGGTGGATGAGTCCCTTTTCATGTGCGGCGTGCAGTCCCCGGCAAGTTTGAGAAATGATGTCGACCGCACGTTCCACTGTCAAGCGATGGCTGGCCGTCTTGATCAACTGGCCCAACGAAAATCCCGGCAGCAGCGGCATGATGAAGTAGGGTCTCTCGGCCCCTTCGACTACAAACTCACCGATGTCGATGATCTCAACAATGTTGGGATGGTTGATGTGGGCAAGAACTTCGTATTCACGGTGGAAGAGTTGCAGAGCCTCCGGATCGGAGACATCCAGCAAGGTCTTGATGGCCACATCGCGCCGCAAGACGGAATCGAAGGCCTTGTAGACCACTCCCATTCCGCCCTTGCCGAGGATCTCGTTTATCTGATATCGCCCTTTAATAATCGTTGGAGTGTCCATTTTTCGTTACCCCGCACAAGAAACCCATTACCCGTTAGGCGCTTGCGGGACCCACATCGACAAAGAATTGTGGATCTCAGTCTGCTCTGCCCGCCTAGGCGGGCTTTGGAGTGCGGCAGCTTGCTGCCGCTTTGTAGCGCCGACCCCGCAAGGCGGGGTCGGCATTCTCTTGCTTTCCCATCCTGCTGACCCCGGGATGCGGGGTCAGCGCTACAGCAGCCGCTCGAGCAAGCTCGAGACGCAAAAGCGGCAGCAAGCTGCCGCACTCCAAAGCGCCCCTATCTTCCCAAGAACTTCTCCAGCTTCTCGATTTCTCGCTCCGCCAGATCCATATACTTCTTGGCGGCCTCAGGGGAACGAGCTTTAAGTGCTGCGTCAGCTTGGCCCGTATACTGTTCCATGCAGCTCAGCGACGCTGGAATGTCAGGACGAAGTGAAAAGCCATCATCTCGCGAACTATCAGGCAGCCTGAGAGAAGCGGGCAGCAGTAGCCCGCACCGCCCGCCCCGAGGCGGACCTTATTGGACATCCGAGACCTTGCCCTTAACGAAGGTGACTTTCAGGTCTTTGTAAACGTAGATTTGCTTTGACCCCAGATTGACCATCTTCTCCGGCTGGCCAAGAATGGCGACCACCTCATCGATTGTTTGTCCCAACTGGATTGACGCGGGCGGTGCCTGCGCCGGGGCCGGCTGTGCCTGCGCGGGCTGCTCCGGCTGGGCCGCGGGCTGCTGAGCTTCGGTTCCGGAATTCGAGGTGTCGATCGCGAAGACCTCGCCAATGGTATCTTCGACTTTCGAGACGTCGGCCGTCTCCAGGTATCCCTTAGCAAACTGGAAGTCCACCTCGGACTTGTAGTACGTGGGCGGATCGGTCTGGTTGCAGGTGTCGCAGGCCACAACGCCAAACGAGATTTTCTCATTCTTCACGTCGACGGCGATGATCGAGGGGTACACCTTCTCTCCTACCTTGAAATATCGTGTGTCTGATGTGTTGGTCTTGGAATCGGGCACGCTACTGGCGCCCGGGATGTGGCTCTTCAGGATGCCGAAGCCGTGTTTCCCCCCTTCGCCCCTTCCCGTCGTGCACCAACCGCTCGGGGGTTTGAGGCTGGCATTCTCATATTTTGACGGACAGGGTTTGGGGCTCCCCGACGGCACCCCCAGGATCCCGCCCTTCTGAATGGCGAGTACCGTACCCTCCTCGAGCACCGTGGGACCGTTGGAGTCGGAGCCCATTTTCACCAGCTTGTACTGCGCCTGAAGCTGCTCCTGCAACGAAGGCGGAGCGGCCCCTTGTCCGGCAGCGAGGGAATGCGGAATCAACGCCGTGACAAGCAAGGAGATTACTGAAATGGTCGTGTCAAGTTTCCGTTGCATGGTTATGTCCTCCTTGAGAGATTGGTACCTCAAACCTCCGCGCGATGCTCGCGCGGGGCGCGTGGTCGACCGGAAAAGGGGAGCGCCGGCGGCGTGGCCGCTCCCCGTATGCGAACAGTGGACCTGCTTCCTCATCCACATGCCGCTCGGCGAGCAAGGAAGGTCCAGGCCGCTGCCAGACTACTGCCAGGTTACTGATAGTTCTGCGCGGCCTGCGCCTCAGTTTGATCGGCCTGCTGCTGCTGCGTCTGGAGTTGGTCCGCTGCCGCAGAGTCCGGCGTCGGCGGTGGAACCTCTCCGTTCGTCGTAGCGGTGTCGGGAGCCTTCGGCAGACCGCCCGTGCCGCCCTTGTCGGCCAGCGTCTTCAGTCCGGAATCAAGCTGTTCCCGGAACTGATTGTGCATTTCCTGGAGGTCCTGGACGCCGATCGCCACGGTCTGGCCGGTGGCGCAATCCCCCCTCTTGCTGCTCTGGATGCTGGCGGTAACGTTCTGGTTATCGTCCGGGGTGTCCGCGAGCCGCATCACCACGTCACCAGGAGTCAGGCTGCATTCCTGGCCGCTCGCGGGCGCCGTGACGTCGAGATTGGTCGCCACCACGAAAACACGCTCGGCCGGATTCAGCGCGTCCGGCACTTGAGCGCTGCTCGGTGCGGCTTGGGGATTGCCAGCCGCGGCCTTTTCGGCCGCGAGTTGCTGTTGCACCTCGTCCGCGATCATCTGTTTCACTTGCGGACTCAGTGGGGTCTGGTTGCTGGCCGCCGGACCGCCGGAGGGCGGCGCTCCGGATTCGTCGGCTGGCGCCTGGCCCGCCCCGCCGCCCGCGGCCGCATTGGCGTCGAGTCTGGCCTGGTACGCAGCCTGCAGATTAGCCGCGATCAGGTAGTCTGTGAGCCATAGCGAAGCGTTGGCGTACACGGGATACGGCGTAAAGTAGGCGCCGTAGACCCCAAACCAGGGCGTGCCAGCCCAGCCCCAGGCTGCCGGCCCGTAGTAAACCGGCGCCACCCACGGATTGTAGGCCCAACCGTAAAAGCCCGGATGGTAGTAGTAGCCCGGTGCGTAGCCATAGTAACGCACGCCGCGGTAATCGTACCCACGGTAGACCCGTGCATAAGAGCGCCCGCCGACCACGTAGGTCCGCTGATAATACGCCCTGCCGCCGCGGTTGAAGTATGGACGCTGCACGTAGCCCCCGCGGCGCCCCGTGCTCACGATGGTGCGGCCATTGCGCTCGGCCACGATGGTTCGCCCACCGCGAAGTCCATGATTGATCGCCATCCCATTGGCATGGATCGTTGCCACCCGCCCGCCGGAGCGAAAAGTGGCGCTGGCGGGGTGTCCGGAGCGATCGGTGAAGGTTCTGGTGGTGGGTCTGGAACCGGGATGCCCCATGCCACCCCCTGCGCTGAGGTTCCTGCCCATCCCTGTGGCGGGTCTATTGCCCATCCCCGTAGCGGGTCTGTTGCCCATCCCCGTGGCGGGTCTGTTGCCCAGCCCCGTGGCGGGTCTGTTGCCCAGCCCTGTGGCGGGTCTGTTGCCCAGCCCTGTGATGGGTTTGTTGCCCATCCCTGTGGCAGGTCTGTTAAGTCCCGGGGCAGGTCGGCTCGGCGCCGACTTGGGTGCCGGGGCAGCTTTCACTTGCGGGGCGGGTTTGGCCGGCGCGCTGGTCTTCTTCTGGTCGCCCCAAGCGAACGCAGAAAAGATTAGCAGGACCAAAAGTACCACCGAGTTTTTCAGGATCCTTTTGTTTGGCATGTTTAACCTCCTCATGATCTCTTGTTCGTCTGAGTCATTTCTTTACGACTTCACTGGCCAAAACGTAATTGAATTAGAAATTCCATAATATCATGCTGATAGTAGTGGACTTCTTATTTCTGAGACTCCGGTCGTCCCGTCTGGTCGGACGCCTTCTCATAAACCGCAGTAGCCGTAGGCCACATATCGAGAAGCTGGCTGCGGCTAAAATCCACCCGTCCTCCGGCTCCCGGCGTGTGGGCGCTCATTATGCCGCGTCCATCCTTCAATGTGTAGCGGACTCCCTGAATAACCAGGTCCGTAACTGCGAGCGAGGTCCGGCCTTGGCTCCTCGATCCTACCCCGATGACCTCCGCGCCTCGGTCGAGAGGAATCGGTCCAGGCTGAGCGACCGGAAGCAACAATGTCCCGTGGAATTGAAAACTTCCGTCCGGCTTGGGACTGACCGAACTCAGCGCAACCAAGAGGCGACCGGCGGGGTCAAGCCAAAGCGTGGGCGGATGGCTGATAGCTGGCGCCGGACGAGCCACACCCCTAGGAGTCGGATGCGGGGGCGATGGCACCGTGGCCTGTGCAGTCGCAGTTGGGAGATTGTGGTCCGCCGGGGGAGCGGTTAAGGCTGGCGCGGCCGGCGCTCCTGGCCCGCCCACCTCAGGTCCATTGGGGCTTTCTGCACTTGAAGGAAGGCTGTTCCCAGCCTTCGGCAAGCCCTCCTCCTGTGGCGTCATTTTTGGCATCTCTGTGCTTTTCTCGGGCGGCTGCGCAGCCTGCTCGGCTCCTCCAGCCTTTGCTTTGAACAGGCGCGGCAACTGCATTGCCCCCAGCGCGACCACAACAAACGCGACCAGTACCCCTACGGTCATGTAAAGGCCGCGATAGCTCCTGGAGGTTGCCGGAGGCGGAACCACTTGAGGTTGAGACGGCGGCATGGCAGCTTGGGACGGTTTCGTAGGCTGGAGTTGCGCACCGGCCAGTTGGCCAGGATACGCCCCTAAAACGCCTGTCGCGGAAAGCGCCGCGCTCGGCGTGGCAGGCTGTCCAGCCAAGCCTGGCATAACAGCCTGGGCAGATGCAATGGGTAAGCTGGTGAGCCCACCCTTTACACTCTGCAATGCGAAACGGAAGGCTTCCGCCGATTGGAAACGTCTTGCCGGGTCCTTCTCAAGCGAAATCATGATGATGTCATTCAGTGCTTTGGGCAATCCGGGTTGAATATCGATCGGGGGCAAGGGAGCTTTCTGCAACTGGGCCACCATCAGGTCGTAATCACTATTGCCTTTGAAGGGGCGAGATCCAGTCACCATCTCATAGAGCGACACGCCAACCGAGTAGAGATCCGATCGGGGGTCGAGGTCAGTGCCCTGGACCTGCTCGGGAGGCATGTAGTAAAGCGAACCCAAGGTCGTGCCGGTCATGGTCAGCTTGCGATCAGTCTTCGTTTTCGCAATCCCAAAGTCCATCAGCTTTATGACGTTTTCAGGAGTCAGCATCATATTGGCAGGCTTGATGTCCCGATGAATGACTCCATGCGAGTGCGCATACCCGAGCGCGGATAGCGCTTGGGAGACATAATCGATCGCATCATGGAGGGGAAACGGCCCGTTTCTCAGTTTGTCCTCAAGCGTAATCCCCTCCACAAACTCCATGACCATCAGAAGTTGATTTTCCAAGCGAAAAGCAGTGTGGAGCCCGGCAATGTTGGGATGATTCAGACTCGCCAGCACTTTGATTTCGCGGACAAAGCGGTCGGCCAGATCAGGCTCGTGGGCAAGGTCCGGGAGCAGAACTTTCATCGCGTCGATGCGGTCGGATATCACATTCTTGACTTTGTATACCCTTCCCATGCCGCCCGCGCCTAATACGCCGATGATCTGATAGTCCCCAACCTTGTCGCCAACTTGAAAACTCATGGCTCGCCTCCTGCGACCAGATTCCGTTATTGAGAATTCCGCACGGCGTCGCCCACTTTGGTGGTTTTTCCCGCATATGTCCCGGTCGAAGAAGGTTCTTCCACTTCGGTGATCGTCACGTCTCCAAGCTTGGCTGTGAGATCAGACGCCCCCCGCGTTTCGATGCAGAGGCGAGGAAGTACAAATGTAAAAGCGCCGCACCGCTCAAGAAAGGTCTGAGCCTGGCCCTCCTCCATCAACGCATTTCCAGTGCCCGAATGGGTTGCCTAGTCAACGAGGGAAAACTCCTGCACCCCGTTTGTTCCTGCCAACAGGCCGCAAGCCTCGCTTCGAAATCCAGCTCCCATCCCTTGCAAGGACCGGAATTCGTGGTGGGAGGCACCATACGGCGCACTTTTCCCCTCTTTTGTTATCAGCTCGATGACCAAATCTTACCACTTCCCGGAGTTGGAAACAAGGACATGTGCCAGGATATGCGCCGAAAAATGCGGGACGAACAGATGCCAGGACGTGGGGAAAGAGCCAGCTCGTGATGCCTACCCAATCAGCACGGTTGGAAGGCCTTGCACAATGGCGCCACCGTGAGCCGTCGAGTCACCGAGACGGGCAGCGGGTATTCCACCTACCAGGACAGTGAATGACCCCAAAACAATCATATCGGGCGGGCCAACGCAAGTCGCCAAGTCAGTCACGCGGGCCTGAGGCAGGCTCCCGGTGAGGACTGTCAGGCAACAAGGTGGAAGAATGGGACCGCCGACGTGAGGCACAACTCCGGTCACCATGGGGCATACGTGCGTATCACTTACCCTGGCAGCAGGCATTCCCATTATTCGCCTCCCAGTTCAATCAGACGGGCTTAGGACCTGACTGCATCCTGGCCATCAACGCCATACCCTTTTGCAGAAAGACGCGATACTTTTCAGGCGCTTTCTCCGGCTGGTTTTTGACCGCCGAGATAATTATCGCCCCAGCCACAAACTGCGGCGTTAAATGGTCCGCGGGGGCGACGGGCGCGAGATTCGCCGGTGCGATACTGCCCCCGCTGAAGAATGCCGCCAGTGCCAGAGAGGCTGAAGGGTTCTTCAATCCCTCTTTATCAACCGCAATCTTGGCAGCCCGGCGATTCGGCTCATCAGGATTGGATACCCATTTCTCCACTGCCATATGGGCTTCCGAGATCTTTGACGCATCCTCTGTCCCGAGGCTATGGCGCACACAAAGGCATCCCCACCCCACTGCCTCTCTTTTTGGAAGGGCATAGGCAAGGAATCGGATAGCATCCAGGAAAAGCTCCTTCGCAATAAGAAGCTCGAGAAACTGCCGCGGCGTATGCTCGTCTTTCAGCAATGCCTTGGCATCCTCCTTGAGCTCGGCCCGCTCACAGAGGTCTCTTAAGGTTGTCCCCGATTTTGTGGCTGGCTCAGCGTTGTCCATGATGCCAACTTCCTCTCCTCGTTGACTTTACTTAACAACTGACCAAATTGGCGCCTCTCGGTTCTATCGCCGGAGTTAGGGCTTCTGGCATGCCTCATGACGCACTAGTTGATCATTGTAAGTCCACCCTTCAACGTCAGAATCCCGTCAGCTTCGATATCGATCATCGGGCCTTTGATGGTCACTCCCGTCGGGGTAAGCACAATGCTGCTCGGGCCCACCTTAAGTGTGATTGACTGCATGGCCGTGGTGGTTTGGCTTCCCATGCTGACCTCCAGGGAATCGTTGCCCTGACTGACGGTTACGGCGCGATTGCCCTGCTTAATGTTAATCGTCTCGTTGCCTGCAAGCACCGACTCCGTACGATTTCGGGCGATCGTAATGGTCTGATCATTAAACACGTCGAGGTCGTCATCGTTTTCCACGCGCCGTGCCATGTCCTTTTCGGCGCGCATATAGAAAACCTCATCGCCTATCGTATCGTCGAAAGCCAGAACATTGGCGTTGTGCTCTCCTCCTCCCTTGGTGCTATGGGACCGGAAGCCGCTGAGGTTTTGTCTGTCTGGCAGGGGCCACGGCGGCATCTGTTCGGCGTTGTACACCCGACCGACAACAACAGGCAAGTCGGGTTTGCCTTCCATGAAGTCGACGAGGACCTCCTGGCCAATCCGGGGAAGAAACATCGCTCCCCAGTTATTGCCGGCCCAAACCTGCGAGACGCGGCACCAAGCCGTGCCGGTTCCGCGCGTGTCCGCGTCCCAGGGGAACATAACCTGAACCCGTCCAAATTGATCCGTGGAGATCTCTTCACCGCTCGGGCCAATGACAATTGCGGGCTGGAGGCTGTTGATCTTGGGCCGCCCGGTGACGCGCAAAGGGCGGAAAGGAACTGAAAGAGGAATGCACGTGAAGGCATTAGAGTAAGACTCCCCTTCTGGATTTCCCGACGAAGGGAAGGCGTCGGTCACGGCGGTGTGTTGTATCTCCGTCAGGACGTAATCGGTATTCATGTCCTTGCGAGGATGCTCTTCCAAGGTAAACTTACAGCCGCTGACAAACATACGGCAGTGGCTCGTTCCATGCGCAACAATGTGTTGAGCTTCTTCCTCCTGCATGCGAATTTTGCTCAGAGACTGTCCAGCGCCCTTGGTCAAATGCTCTCCAGAGTAATGGTAGATCTCGAATTTGCTGTTTCCTCCGACCTCATAAACGGTGGGCTCGCTGGCTATTAAACTGGTACTTGGTGTTTGAAAATTGTAGTCCGTATGAGAGTATTTCCCAGTGCGCAGTTCCTGTTCGATTTGCCACCCGGTTATGACATCCTCTTGGGGGCCCCCCGAAACTGTCATATAGCGAACACTGCTTTGCCCGGGACAGGAACTGTGGGCGGTTGGAGAGTCCGCCATCACCAGTGTGTGTTTCCCCTGCTGGTGCTTGAAAAAGTAGAAAATTCCGTATTCTTCCATCAACCGGGAAACAAAGTTAAAGCTCGACTCCCGGTATTGGACACAATACTCTCGCGGATCATAAGAACTTTGCAGTGAGTTCGTGTAGTCATTGAAACCCAGATCGTTGAACACCTCGGTGATGATATCGGGAATGGTCTTGTTTTTGAAAATGCGACAATCCACATTTAGGGTCAGAAGCCAAAGCCAGGGCACCATTTCGGCACTGTACGACGTAAACTGTTCTTCAGTCGCATGCTGTGCAAAGCGGCTGATGACGCCATTGATGTACCGATAGGATTCATCGGGTTGTTTCAAAGAGATGGTCACGTTCTTGCCGATGATATCTGGAAAAGATATTGCGGAGTTCTCGGACAGGAGGTCGAGCTCAAACCTGAAGAGGCGCGAGACGCTTTCTGTGCCCTTGAAACCTCTCAGCAGCAAGACATCTTTCCCCAGCGGAGTGTCGATCTTAAACAGCCCACCATCTTGAGTGTAATTGCTCATAGATTGACTCTCCCTCGCCGTTCATCCTCACACGTTTTAGTTGTACACAAACGCGCCATCCGGGCCGACGCCCACGTGAAGGGCGCTTATCTTCTCGCCTTCCGACATGCGTCCCAACAACTGCTGCGAGATATCCGGGAGCAACGTGTTAGTGAGAATATTGTCCACATTTCGAGCCCCGCTCTCGACTTCAGTGCAGCGGCTGGCCACCGCATCGACCAAGCTCGGGTCATAGGTAAGCTGGATCTTATGGTTTTCCTGTATACGCCGCTGGATCTTCCCCAGCTTCAAGACCACGATCTGTTTCAGCGATTCATCGCGGATCGGGTAGTAAGGGATCACCACCATACGGCCCAGAAATGCCGGTTTGAAGGTCTTATTCAGATCCGGCTTCAGCGCCTTTACAACGCCCTCAGGGCTTGGCATGGTCTCCGGATCAGCACAGAGCTTCATCATTCGGTCCGTTAAAGCATTGGTGGTCAGTATGATGATGGTATTCTTGAAGTCGATTTCGCGACCCTCGCCATCTTCCATCATGCCTTTGTCGAACACCTGATAGAAAAGCTCGAGGACATCGGGGTGCGCCTTCTCCACCTCATCCAGCAAGACGACTGAATACGGCCGGCGGCGGACAGCTTCAGTCAACACCCCACCCTCACCATAGCCGACGTATCCGGGAGGCGAGCCTTTCAAAGTCGAAACGGTGTGCGGCTCCTGAAACTCGGACATATTAATTGTGATCAGGTTATGCTCTCCCCCGTAAAGCAGATCCGCAAGGGCCAGCGCGGTTTCCGTCTTACCCACGCCGCTCGGCCCGATAAGCATGAAGACCCCGATCGGCCTATTGGGATCATCCAGACTGGCCCGCGAGGTCTGAATCCGCTGGCCGATGATATCCAGGGCATGGGTTTGGCCAATCACCCGTTTTCCGAGGTGAGCACTGAGCGTCAGGACTGTCGAAATCTCATCTTTGAGCATCTTGCCCACCGGAATTCCTGTCCACGCGGAGATCACCTCGCTCACAATTTGGGCGTCGACAGCCACCCTCATCATCGGCGTTTCGCCCTGTAATGCTGCCAGTTCCGCGTCCAATTTCGCGAGTTCCGCTCGCAAAGCCTCTGGGTCGCGAGCCGGGGCAGGTTCGGTGGCAGCGGTCGCGGGGGCCGGAGCGGCAGCTCCGGCCGGAGGCTTAGCCGCAGCGGTTGGGGAGGCTGGAGCAGCACTCTCCGGTGCAGGTTTGGCCGTAGACGCCGCACCATGGCCGTCGCCGGAAACCGCCGCCTCGACCTGGGCGCGCAGCTCCCGGATCTTCGACACCAGTTCGTGCTCTTTGGTCCACCGTTCGCGGAGCGTTTTCAGGCAGCCCTCAACCTCCGCCCTCTGTTTTGCAATCTGTTCCAGGCGTTCCGTGTGGTCTGCGCCGAGGGCACTCTCACGTTCCAGGATTCGTTGCTGGACTTCCAAGTCGTCCAATTGGCGGGTAGCATCCTCGATGGCGGGAGGCATAGCACTCTGGCCGAGTGCAAGGCGCGCACAAGCGGTATCCAGAACGCTTACAGCCTTGTCGGGAAGCTGGCGGCCAGCCAGGTAGCGATGCGAGAACTTCACGGCTGCAACCAAGCCCTCGTCGAGAATGCGGACCTTATGATGTTTCTCGAGGGCAGGAATTATTCCCCGCAACATTACCGCGCATTGGGTTTCGATGGGCTCTTCCACCTTGACGACCTGGAAACGTCGCGCCAGGGCCGCGTCCTTTTCAAAATACTTCTTGTACTCGGACCACGTTGTGGCAGCGATGGTCCTCAATTCGCCGCGAGCCAGGGCGGGTTTTAGCAGGTTTGCGGCGTCATTCTGGCCGGCCTGGCCACCCGCGCCGATCATGGTGTGGGCCTCATCGATGAAGAGGATGATGGGAATCGGCGAAGCCTTGACCTCCTCGATCAATCCTTTCAACCGATTCTCAAATTCACCCTTGATGCCCGCGCCCGCCTGCAAAAGGGCCAGATCGAGAGAGCGAATCATGACATTACGAAGCGGGGGCGGCACATCGCCTTTGGCGACCCGCAGGGCGAAGCCTTCCACGACCGCGGTCTTTCCCACCCCAGCCTCGCCGGTGAGAATGGGATTGTTCTGCCGGCGGCGCATCAGGATGTCAATGATCTGCCGAATTTCCATATCTCTTCCGAGTACCGGATCAATCTTGCCGGCCTTCGCATTCTCGGTGAGGTTGATGGTAAATTGATCGAGATTTACCGTCTTGCCGGCGCCTGCGGGCCGGGGTCCGCCGGGAGCGCCGGCTGGCGCCGCCACACTTGTCGCCATTTGTTCGGCAGAGCCTTCCACAATCGAGAGGAAGTCTTTGCGTAGAACATCACCGTCGACTTTCTGAAACTCCTTGCTTATCTCACGGCCCAGCCTGCGCAGCTCATCGTTGGTGGTAAGGGCGAGGATGGTGAAACCGGTCCGGACCTGCCCGGCGCTGTAATCGATAGACCCGATGGTCCACGCCTCTGTCATCATTTTCACCACGGAAGGGCTTAGGGCAGGGGTCCGAGCATTGCCGGTCTTGAGCTTGTCCAGACTCCAGTTCAACTCGGTGGAGAGCCGGGACTTGTCGACGCCGAAATGTCGGGTGATGCGAGCAAAGTCGCCCTCCGCCTGCTCCAAAAGCTTCAGCAGATAATGCTCCACCTCGATATCGTAGTGCGTCCGGGACAAGCACAAGCCGGCGGCCGACTCAAGTGCGTTGCGCGTTAACTCATTTAGCTTTCCGATTAACGATTTTAGGTTCAATGCCATATGCATTTGTCTCCCAAAGTTGCAATATAGTGTCTGCAACCTCTCTCGTCATCTCTTTGGTTTTGCCCCAGGTAGTCCAGCCCAGTCTAGGCGCAGTTTCCACGTCGGCGCCAAGTTCACAACGCGGGACCTCATGACGGTTCAAGACAAGCTGAATTTCAAAATCAAACTCGTCATTCGAAAAGAAGCGCGTCAGCACGCGTAACGGCTCGAAGGCCAAACCCGTGGGCAAGAATTCCTTGTACTGGGCCAGCGACAAGGGCCCGATTTTTATGCGGACGCGTGCTGTCTGGTCCCAGACCTCATCGCCCACGACCGCGCCCACTCCCAGTTGTTCGGAATAACGGCTCCTGCCTTCGAGGCAGCATTGGGTATTGGTATCAAGCCGGTACCAGCCACCCGCGAATTGTTCCACCTCAACCGGGACTTCGAAGTAGTCATTCAAAATCTGTTCGAGCGCCACCGCAGAGCGCGGATGCTGCGCCAGCAGACCCGAATAATAAAGCAGAGAGTCATCCGCCACCACCTGCCGATCCTGCAGGGCGGGGGTGCCGAGGCCTATCAAATCCAGCAGGTGATGTGAAAACTGGTCGCGCTCGCCGCGCTCATAGGCGATCCAGAAGCGGTATTTTTCCCAGGCCTGAAAGAAAAGGGAGATGATCCGGTGATTGAAAGTGTCGAATAAATCGACTGCCGAGGAATCGCCCGCCCGCGCCCTTTCCACCAACAAGACCGTATAATTGGCCGGCAGCACGCCTTCCGGCCCAGTCAACCCCATGAAGTTGACTTTCATTTTCACGGGGCCCTTCTCTGGCCAGGTCAGGGCCTGAATCTCGCTGGCCGGAAAGGCAAGTGTGGAATTAGCCTGGAAGCGGGCCACTTCCGCCGAGGGCGGAGCGAACTTGCCCACCCCCACCTTGTCGGGGAGGAAGCGCTCCAGCAGGCGCACGGCCTGGAAAAACTCGAAGAGATAAGGCTCGTTGCGGAGCTGCTCTTCCAACGGCGACTTGCTTACATCAAGATCGCTTGGCCGGCTCGGGGTGGCCATTCTTTCAACACCTCCCTCCGCTGGCGCGTCTTGACGACAAGCTGGCTGAAGCTATTGAGCGATGCGTACAACGCCAGGAAACGTTCAATCACCGCGGTAAATAGGAACACTCCTCCACCCACGAAGTCGTCCTCGTCGAACTCCATCTGAACCCGTGTCCCTCTCGCGAAGGATATGCCATTTTCCGAAATGATGCGCGCGAAGTGACGCTGGCTATCCAGGCGCACGATTCCCCCGACTTGTTTTTCAAGGTCAACAGAATCCGAGAAGTTGTACAGGCGGAGGATTTCCTGGAACGCCTCCTTCCCTTCCTCCACGATGGAAAGGTAGTTCAAGGCCAGGTGCGAAATAAGGCGCCAGAGCGCGCCCCTCCCCATCGGGGGCCGAACGGTTGCGGTGGGCTTGCGCAGGGCCACCGAGCCCTTGATAGATCCAAGTCCCTCGACTTCGAAATCGCCACTTTCGTTCCCAAATGGCAAGCGCGCCAGGATGTCACGATTGGTGCACGTGCACCGGACAGTTATGGTCTCAGCATCAGGCAAGGAAGCCCGCGAGGAGAGGTTGACCAAGTGCAGGTACACTTCCGAGCCTTCATCACCCTTCCTCTTCGAGGGCCGACGCGTGGTGTGCCAGAAGGTTTGACTCTTGTCCTTTAAAGTCCGGTGCCGGTAAGCATAGAAAGGCTGGTAATAAGTAATCTCATGGGTCTGGGGATTCGAACTGAGGACCTCATCTACCGAAAAAATCTCCGTGGCATTCCTGCGCCGCGCATCCGGCACGATAGGGTACTCCGAGCGGCTTTGGGTCAACAGGATTGGTTCCGCCGTTTGAGGAAACAAATTGATGACCGGAGAGCATCCCAAACGGATCGTTTTGGCATTGACACCAACTTCCAATCTTTGCTGCCGGTGGTTGACCTCGAAGGGCGCAATGAGAAATATGATCTCGGCGCGTCCGCCCATGCCCGCTTGCGCTAGTCGATCCAGCCCCTGGAGTTCAAAAAAGAAGAATTTCTCTGGCAGCGAAAAGTACTCCTGAAGAAGCCTGTAACCCACAAAGGACCTCCGGGGGTACGGCAGCATGGATTCCTCTTCGGAGAACCCCATGGGCCGCAAAGAGTCCACGGGCAGTGTGACCGGAGGCTTGCGGCTGTTTTTAGGGTCTCTCAGCACGATTTGCGTGCAATTGTTGCAGAGCAATTCGTAGAGAGTTTGTACAATATCTCCTTCACCATTCAGGAAGAAGCGCAACGACTGGAGTTGGAGTTTGTCAAAGCTGACATCGGAAAGGCAGCGAAGTTCCAGCCGCAAGGCCGCAACCGCCTCCGGGGCGCGCAAGGGAGGATTCAGCTTGTCAGGGGTCAACCACTTCGCGTCGGCAACCTCAATGGGCCAGAGGGTCACGTCGTAGCCCGTGCGAAATTTGCAGGGCACTCCCTCCACGGGCCGCGAATAGATCATCGAGCCGCGGGGAATCTTCAAGCCGGTGGTGAGCTTACCCTGCTCGGGATCCAGATGGAACTCCGTCACCGTCATCGAAGGGATGGGCCTGAGAAAATGAGGGTAGAGAACGCTGAGCAACCCCTCCGTGATCTGGGGAAACTCATCGTCGATTTTCAGGTGAACGCGGGCAGCGAGGAATGCAAAACCCTCGAGCAGCCTCTCGACATGCGGGTCGTCACAACGGTTGGCATCCAATTGCAGGCGCGCCGCAATTTTGGGATGCTTCTCGGCAAACTCCGCTCCCATCTGCCGGAGGAAGCTAAGTTCACTCTCGTAATATTCCAGAAGATCATCGCGCATTCTACGAACCCTTCACCTGGTATTGGCCGCTCATTGGTTCCAGCATGGTATCAAAGAAAACATGCTCGGGAGCAGGATCCATGCGCAGCAATCCTTCAATGCTGAAGCGGATGACGCGCGTATCGTCGGCCGCCGGTTCCAGCGTCACCTTGATATTCAGAAGCCTGGGCTCAAAGTAATTGATCGCTACCCTGATCGCTTTGAGCAGGGTACCCTGGTCGTTGGATGATCGAAGATAGAGGCTCGAAACGTCGGGCAGCCCGTAGTTATAAAGGGAGCGTTCCAACTCCTTGAGAGACGCCGGGGATTCTTCGATCGTCCGCCGGGTATTGAGTAGCCATTCCAAGTCGCGCCGGAGCGCGGCCTTCAACTCACGCAAGGATCGAGCTCTCGTAAGAGGAGGCTCCAGCTTGCGCTCCGGCTCCTGATCGATGAGTCGATCAAGCACCGACAATGTAACTGGGCCTTCCCTTTCTGTTGTCGGCATTAGGTTTCAAGACAGGAAATAGCCTGGACGGGATCAAGACGGGCGACCTTTTCAAAAAGCCGGAGCTTTTCCGCTTCATCCGCCTGTACCCTTTGGCTGTTCTTCAGAATCATTACCAGCGCTTTGGCTACAACTTCCCGATCCTCCCAGCCTTCCAAATGATTGTTCTCAATCAGGGAGGCCAAGTCCTCAATAATCGGCTGGGCAATTTGGCTCTTCCCGGCAGAGATGCAGACCTCGACCAGTTGCATCTTACGCAAGAACTGACCTCTCCCTGAAAGTTGCCTTTCGACCTCTTGCTGCATTAAGTCAATGGCCTTTTCCGCCTGTCCGGCGCGCAGAGCCTCACGGGCCAAATCGTAGCTGTCAACAAACTTCCTGTGCCATCCAGGGGCAGAATAATTCTCCACGATCCGGTATTCCGGGGAAGTGGCATCAGGTGATGGCGCCCCCGGTTCGGCCAGCAGCTCTTTCAACCACGCCTGAGTCTCACTGTTCGCAGCCGGAGTGTCGTCCAGCAAGTTGGTCTCCAGGATCTGCGGCTGGTCGTGCAGTAATGCCTTCAGTTCTGAACGGATGGCCATAGCAATCGCCGCGTATTCGCTTCCCAGTCCCACACAGGCATCGACCACGAAGCGCTGCAAATCGAGCCAGCCTCGGCTGCACGGAAGCGACATTGCATTCTCCGCCGCTTCCAGGAGTTCGTTCCATTTCCCTTCAATCGCCAGTTTCTTGATGTGCTGCCGAAGCTCCGTAGGCGGACCTTCGAGCAAAGTCATGTCGGATGTGTGGAACGCTCCTCGAAGCTCACCCCATCGTAAGCCCCTCATCATCAGGTAAGGGCCTGGGCTGTAAGGGTCCAGCTTCCGAAGAGCCGCTGCGGCACGCGCCACACTGGCAATAGCCTCCCGGCGTCCGGCAGGCTCCTTATCTGCCAGCGGTATTAGAATTCCTGCCGCCCCTGCGGCAGCTCGCCCAACCGTCTCCCCGGCGGCGGCCGGCCCCTCAGCACCCGCGCCCTCCGCTTGAACCTCGACGGCATCCGGCTCGGTCTCCCTCTTTTTCTGAAGGAGCAGATGCACGCTGTGGCGAACCGTCTCGAGGCCCTTCTTTAGTCCCCCGAAGCTTGGTGAGACATCACCAAACTTCTCCCGGCAAAAAGAATCCAGAGCCTGGAGCGTCGCGTTGCACTCGTCGAGGACAGCTTCCGTACTGACGTAAAAAGCTTTTGGAGTTTCGTTGAAGGACTTGTCGAAGTCTTCAGGCGCTATCTTCCCCTGTCCGAGGGCCTTTGTCCGGGCAGCTTTCTTCTCCTCGGTGTCGGCCTGTTCTTCATAGCCGATTTTTCTGGACTCGGTGTACTCCAGCCAACCGTGTCTGGCCTTGTTGACGGGAGCCATTTGAAGGGGAAGAATCAGACTTGAGCCGACCCATTCCAGCGGCGTCGCCCTCAACTCCGCGTCGCCATCCTCGAGTTGGGGGTACAAGGTTTCCCAGAAGGTCCCGAGTAGACCGCGCAACAGTTCTAAACCCTGTTTCAGACCGCCGAATCCTTCCGTCCGAAGCAAAGCGTCCGTAAGCCACGCGGCAAGCTGCAAATCTTTACTCTTGGTGGCGATGGCTTCAGCGGCCAGCTTTACAACCAGAGGGTAGTCCGCCTTCTTGATCTCGAATTTCCAATCGCCCTGTTCAGACTCTTCCTCTTCCCGGCGGGCTTCCTTGATCTGATCGTAAATGGGCGTGTAGCGGAGGTCTTCCCCGCTGGGATTCTCACCTGGGATCGGATTGAGTAGGTTATCCGGTAGAGGCATTCTGACCTATGCCGCAGCCTGAGGTAAATTGAATTCCAGTTGGCGGATGTCGAGCAGCGGGAATTCCTCGCCATCCACGAGCAACATCTTCTGACCGACCGGGACCGCCTCGCCCGACTCGCCTTCTTCCCAAAGCGTCATACGGCCAAGGCGAACCGCATCATCCGAATGTTGCCACGCGAATGGGGATAAGACCGGCAACAAGACCTCCCCAAGCTCGGTGCTTTTCAAGGCAGGTCCAACCCGAACCACAGCAGGAGTCCAGATCAGGTCTCGAAGTCGGCGTGGCTGCGGAATTTGGATTGAAGCCAAATGTTCAAAATTGAGCCAGAGATAGTTCCCGGCGGCAAAAACCTCCAGGCGAGGTCCAATCCGCGGATCGGCGTCCGTAATCGTCTGGAAGGGCTTGCCGTTTAGCGTACCGGTGATGGTTTCCGCGCCAGAGGATGTCCCTCCGGAAGGCTTCTCCTTCTTTTGAAAGAGATCCTGGCGCGTCCTTTCAGCTTGAAGGGCACTGCGGTAGAGCAGTGCCCCGATTTCGCTGTTTGGGCCGGCTTCCGCCAGCACGTCCAGTTGTTTCTCTGCCCGTCCATACTCTCCCGAAAAGCAGAGCAACTCAAAGAGGAAGGTACGGCGTCTGGTGTCTGAGGGGTTTTTTCGCAGCTCGGCGCTCAATGCCTGCACAGCCTCTTTGAGCCTTCCGGCCTGAAAGAGTTGATTCGCGTTTTCCATATTACCTCGGGAGCAATACTCCGGGGCCAGCCCCTGGACTATGCCGTTTGCTCCCTCTTAATGAGATTGTATTGAACGTTCCCCGCCGAGGTCAGCGTTCCGTCCGGCTTCTGCTCCTTGTAATCGTAATCGATCTGACCGTAGGTAATCGAGAGCGACTCCGTGCCCACATCCTCGCCCTCCGAGCCGCCGACGTGGAAGCTCGAAACGTAGACTTCCTTCAACTTGATGGTAAGGAAGTCATCGGGAGTCTTCCCGCCGGTCTGCTTGCTGCAATAAAGCGTTGCGTCGTCCACGTGTTTACCGGTGACGCAAAGCTCCAGGAGCTTGGGGCTCGCCTTGTCCACTTTCTTTGTAAAGCTGAGATCGGACATCGAGACCTTTCCCGCGCTCATACCTGAGCCGCTGATGTTTGTCGGGTTGGATGCCCCCCAACTCCAGGACAAGACTTCAATTTCGTCCTTGTGTTTCGTGGCGCCGCTCTCACCCTTAACGTTGCCAATTTTCAGATGGTATTCGATTGCCATATCTTCTCTCCTCGTAGAATTTGGATTTTCCAGAGAACGCGAGGCGGACTCGTGCTCGAAGTCCGCCCCAAGCCGCTAAGTAACTAAGCTCTGGCGGCAGACTGCGGCAACGATGCTACCAACCGCAGCGAAACCGTAAGCTCGTCGAGCTGGAAGTGCGGGCGAAGGAAGGCCACCGCGCGGTACACGCCGGGCTTGCCCTTCACCTCTTCCACATCGATGCGCGCTTCCCGTAATGGGTACTTCGCCTTCGTCGCTTGGGTTGCTGTGTCGTCACTGGTCACGTATTGCGCAATCCAGCGGTTGAGGAACATCTGGATTTCGTCGCGGGAAGTGAAGCTGCCGATCTTATCCCGCATCATGGCCTTCAGGTAATGGGCGAACCTGCACGTGGCCATGATGTAGGGCAACTGCGCGGAGAGCCGAGCATTGGCGTTGGCCGCATCGCTGTCGTACAACTTGGGCTTATTTGCGGATTGCACGCTGAAGAACGCGGCCTTGTCTGTGCCCTTGCAATGCACCAAGGGGACCAGCCCCTGGTCCGCCAGTTCCTTCTCACGTCGGTCCGTAATGGCAATTTCGGTGGGGCACTTCAGCGCCACGTCCCCTTCGTCCGTTCGGAAAGTATGTGCGGGCAGCCCTTCCACCAGACCTCCGCCTTCCACTCCCCGGATTGCCGCGCACCACCCATACAAGGCGAAGGCATTCGTCAACCGCGCTCCCATGGCATACGCTGCATTGCCCCACAGGTACTTGGTGTGATCGGTCCCATCCACGCCCTCTTCGTAAGTGAAGGCGTCCACAGGGACCGTATCCCTACCGTAAGGAAGACGCATCAGGACGTGTGGCACGCAAAGCCCGACATAACGGGCATCGTCGCTCTGGCGGAACGACTTCCACTTGGCGTACTCGGTGGTATCAAAAATCTTTCCGATGTCCCGCGGCTGATCCAATTGCGTAAAACTCTCCATATTCAGTAGTTGTGAGGAAGCAGCCGTCAGGAATGGCGCGTGCGCCGCCCCAGCAACCTGAGAGACCTTTTCCAGGAGTTCCAGATCCTCCGGGCTCTTGCTGAACTCGTAATCACCGATCAAAGCGGCAAAAGGATCTCCGCCGAAAATCCCGAACTCTTCTTCGTATACCTTCTTGAACAGCGCGCTTTGATCGAATTCAGGAGCCCGCTGTAGATCGCGCAGAAGCTCTTTCTTCGAAACATTCATAATGCGAATCTTAAGCATGACGCTGGTCTCGCTTTGGCTGATGAGGTACTTTAACCCGCGCCAGGTTGCCTCGAGTTTTTGAAACTGGGGATAGTGCAAGATCTCATTGAGTTGGATGGAGAGCAGGTGGTCAATCTGCGCCACTCGGGCATTAATCATCGCCTCCACATCTTTCGAAACGGTGACCTCCCCTTCCAGCACCTGACTGATGAATTCTTTCACCAGGCTTTTGCCCCGCTCACGGGTGGCAACGTCTGTTCCCACCCTGCCGGCCTCAACAATTTGATCCAGCAATCCCTTTTCCGCGACCTGCTCCGCCGCCTGTGCAGGCGCCTTTGCCCTTTCTTCTTTAGCCATTTGACCCCTCCTTTTCTTTCTCCTCCTTCTTTCCGCCCAGTTCCGCCCTCAACTTGTTCAACTTCTCCGTGTTACTAACCGCCTCCAGCAGAACTTCATCCAGCTTCTCGTTCGTCTGCAACGTGCCTTTTAGATCGTTGAGGCGGCTGCGCAGGTCAAGCAGTTCGCGCAGAGGTTTGACCTGCTTGGCCACGTTCTCCGGCGCGAAGTCATCCATATTCTTGAAATCGAGACTGACCTTCAATTGTCCTGCATCGGGATCCTCGCTGAGCTTGTTTTCCACCGAGAATGCCAGATGAGGTTTCATGCTTTCCAGCACGTTGTCGAAATTATCGGGGGTTACTTCTACGAACCTCCGGTCTTTTAACCGGGGTAGAGGATCTACGGGTTGACCTGAAAAATCACCCATAACTCCCATCACAAATGGGAGCTCTTTAATTTCTATGGCGCCTCCGGTTTCCACGTCGTACGTAACGTGGACACGTGGAGGACGTACCCTTTCAAGCTTCTTTTGCACGCTCTGTGCCATGGGGCACTCCTTCCGAAAATTCAAATTTATTGTGGTGTTAAGTCCGGAACCCACAGCCTTTGTAGCAAATCGCGGAACGTTTGTCAATGCAAAAACAGGGGGCTACAATTTCCTTAGAAAGTCGCGATCTCTCTTGGTGTGATATGGGCAACTTGTGATAACAGAGGAGAAGTCTTATCCAGGAAGTCTCCAAACCCATTGAAAAAACACGAGATAGTTAAAAACGTGTAGGATCGAGCGTTTATCAGCCTCACTGTACTCTCTCCGAAAAGGGGGCGCCGATGAGGGCTGCCAAGACCACTCGGCAGTTGGCAAACTTTTCCTTGCCCGGCGCAAGCTGCGTCGCTCAGTGAATCCATTCCGTGGTCGAAGCTGATTGACTCGGCAGTTCACGCGCGCCGGCCGACTGAGGGTTTGATCCATAGCGAGGAAGCTACGGGAGGCATTGAGCTTGTTGGCGGCAAACCTCGCCGCCCAGCCGCGCTGGCCTCGTGCACGAAGGTGATCCGGCCGGGCCGAACCGGCAGGCATCTTGCGCTAGTGGGGTTCCTCCCGGCGGCGTATCCGCGGCGAGAAGTATTTGGCATATCAATGCGGATATTTGCTCCAGGCCGGAGCGCGTCTGCGAGCATCGGCGAGTTCGGCAGGCGTGTAACGGTCGATCGGCAGAAGCAGCAGCTTCGCTCCCGGCCCTATCCGGTTCGGATTGGGCCCGATCTTGCCCTTGTTGAGATCGAAGATGAGCGGCCACAGGTTGAAGTCGCCATACTGGGCCTTGGCGATGCCGGACAGGGAGGACTTGTCCGGGTCGCCGGCGCGCACCTCGACCGTGAACCCACCGGTAATGGCTGTCTCCGGCACCTGAAGGAAATTCGTCTCGCCTTTGGGGGAAGAGAGAATCTTGCGCCCGCCTGGATCGGCCGGCGTGAAGCTGTACACCGGCCCCTCCCATGCGCCGAAATCGATGGCGCCCGCCCGGTTGGAGAATGTGAGCCATTGCCAGATGGTGCGACGCCTGTTGTATTTCTGTGTCTCCACGGCGGCGATCACTTCCGCTCTGGTCCAGAGCGCAATTTCGCCGCAGAAGCGCATGCCATCCGCCTCGGTGTCCTTGTTGTAGGGCGCGGTGTCGGCGGTGGCGCAGGAGAAGATCGTGATTTTCGTGACCTTGCCTCTCAAGACCGCCGTCAGCGTGGCATTGGCCAGGCTGAGTCCTTCGTCACAGAGCTGCAGACCGAAACCGCCATGCTCCTCATTAACGCACGTGAGGTGCCGTAAGTCGAGAGTTCCTTCGTAACCGTGGCACATTACGTAGAGATCGCTTAAGCCGCCACTACGCCGGGAATACTCGGCGATCCACCCGAGGGCGTGCGTGATGGGAATGTTCTCATCTACTTCGTACGTATTGTCCGCCATGTCCCCGGGGGGATTTCCCGCCAAGCGGCGATCGTGAATCAGCATGGAACTGGGCATCAATTACCCTCCCGAGATAAAAGTGAATCTTTGCGCCTTTCCGTTTCAGCCCTAAGGGTCAGGATTTCCATTTTGGAACCCACGTTCCCATTAGTATAGACCCAACTGCCTCAGCTGGCGCTTTTTTTATTTTCGTCGACCTTTCGCAGAAAATTGACTGCGCACGCCGGAACGGGCTCCACATACCCAGGGCCGCCGATTCCGTTGGGTCCGCCCTTGTAACTCCTAGTATGGTCGTCCGTCCAGCGGCCATCGTTCTTGTCCGGGTGCCCAAAAGCACCGACCAGAGTGTTGACTTTATCAGGCAAGAAGAGGCTCAGGAAATCCCAGTGTTTGGCGGTGAGAATCTAACCTGGGCCGGTTGATGATTGATTAAACTCTGAAATGATAACTTGGAGGAAAATCGTCAAGAAGATCCAACGAGAAATCGGCCCCAATACGCCGAAAAACGTGGGTTAGATCAAACGTGAGTTCAAGAAAGCATTTCTCCGTCCATGGAAGAAACAGGGCTAACCCAATCTTGAGTTTTGAATTTTGAATTGCTTTCTTCTTTCTGCCCGCCGTCTACTGCGCTCACAGGCAATTTGAACTCTTCCACCTCAAGGAATCCTCCCGATATAAAAACCATGACCAGCCTGGCAAACTCTGCCAGCGGCGTCTCAGGGTGGACAAAATTGTGCTGCTTGCAAAACTCAAGGAGTTGCCGCACCGTCAATTTCCCGTCGCATTGCGGGAGCAGGAACCCCACCCAGGGCTGCACTCGACAGTCCACACTGAAAGGATACTCAGTGTGCAACGAGAACTGCTCAGGCGCCAAATCCCCCTCCTTCATCCGGTGGACTGCGTGAAGTTCAAGGGAAGGGGCGACGACGGGGTGCGTTTCAGCGAGTATCTCAATAAACTCAGGTTTTACAGCAGCGGTTTCCCACTTCAGGAGCCAATCAATCTCCTTCTGCCCCGTATTCGGGCCAACGGTTCTCCGGGTGGTGAAGACCGGACGGGCATCTTCCCTTCTCTGGATGATCATCCATCCGTAAACCATCAATTGTATGCCGAGACCCCTCAACGCTTCTCTCATTTCATGGGCTGCCTGGCCACCTCCCTTTGATTTCACGGCATACTGCATTGCCGCATCATTAGGGTCTTGCGGCTGCCTAATAATGACCATGACATCAAATTCCGATTGTTCTTCGCCCAGCCAAGCCCTTACACGCTGCTCGAAAGGCGCGCCTTCGCGGTCCGATCCCTGCGCCAGACAATAGAAGCACCCACCCGGTCGCAGGTAGCGGGGTAGCCCCATCACGATGCGGCGCGTCACCTGTTCTCCGTCCGAGCCTCCATCGTAAAAAATCTGGGCACGGTTCAGCACGGGCATATAGGGTGGATGGGCGACGATACGGTCAAACGTCAGGTCGCCGAGGCATTCATAAAGGTCTCCCTGGATCGTCGTGAGGTTGTTTAGCCCATTGAGCAGGCGGTTGAATTCCGCCATCTGCGTACACCGCTCGGTAATATCAACTGCCCATCCGTGGTTCGCGTGCCGTGCGGCCTCCAACGCCGCCACGCCTGTGCCTGAACAAAGTTCGAGGAAACTCTCGCAAGGATCCCGCGGCAAAGTCGCCATGAACTGCGAGGTGTTTGCCGTAATCGCCGGAAAAACAAAATCATCTGGCAAATCAGGGGCGTTGCCCTCCGGCGTAGTCCATCGATCCGAAACAATGAATAACCGCCCCACAGGATAGAGCGCCACACTGGCACATACTCGCGCGTGGTCCGCAGAGTCTTCAATCAGCAAGCCCAGATCTCTCATAGCTTCCAATGCGCGTGCCGGGATCACGGATTCCAAGGCCTTTACCCCGAGCGGCTCTCCCATCAGGAACAGGCGGATCAAGAAGCCCAGCCCATCCGATTCGCCCGAAAGAGTTACCCGCGCTCGGTCATTGGAGAAGAATTCATTGAGACCTGCCATACCCACCCGGCAACAAATTGACTTCTCGTTGAATTCCGAGCTGCGCAGAAAATCGCGCAAAAAGGCGAAATGTGGCGATTGTTCGAGCCGCAATCGCATGGCTGAGGCGCCTGCCGGCCCTTCCTGTCGTATCCCCAAATTGACCTCCTGCTGTAGTAGGGGCGAGCGGCGCTCGCCCGAGGGCCGAACGCCGTTCGGCCCTACAAGATGCGGTTGGTTACGGCGATGGGCCGCGCTGCCCCACTAGTTTGCCGCCCTTGCCACCCCGCGAAGATTTCCTCGAACCCGCATAGGCCCGTCAGGGCCGACATCATGTGGCCCACGGCGACAGCCGTGGGATAAAGGGCATGCGATAAGACTTCTTAGCCCCGGCAGGGGCGACATCGCCATGCAGGGAACAGAGGGCAGGAATCTGCGCTGCCCTTCTGTCGCCCCTTGCGGGGCTTGGCCCTTTTCCAGCGGCCCTCCTTCCCCACGGCTCGCGTCGTGGGCTACGATATGCCGCCCGCTGCGCGGGCTAATCGGGGGACGAGGGAACAACCACTGCGTCTTAGCTTGGGGCCAAAGCCTGCGCCGGGTTAGAGCTTGAGAGGCACGGAGGACACAAAGAATCCCCTTTTGGTTGCGGCCATCAGGCGCGCTGTTTGACAAGTTCAAAAAACCACTGCTGCCATTACCCCCGACTGACACTCACTCCATCAGTACAGCCAGGCGCGCGAGGCTCCCCAACACGTCCTCGGTCTCAGCGGCAATCCTTTTCTCCACCGTCTGCATGTCACTAACTGGTTTGTCACCGTCAAGCAGCGTTAGAGCCCCTGACTCGAAAAGCTGGAGAAGATCTTTTCTCAGAGCATCGTGGTCGCGGGTGCCGTCCATGAGCATAACCAATCCTCTTTGCAGCGCATCACCTAGACGCAAGCTTCTGTGGTGCAGTGTCGTTATGACATCGCTGTCTCGAGCCTCTAATCGAGCCAGGGGGCTTGCCACAGGCCTTTCGCTGACCTTCGTCGCGAAAGGCGGAACGTAGACGTGCAGATCGAGCAGTCCAGCCGAGTATGTCTGCCATACGAAATCCAAAAGGTCAGAGGCGAAATCCTGATCGGGTTTCGGAACAAAACCCAGCCTTTGGCGGGCCCGAGACTCGACTTCGGTCAGGAGCTTTTCACAAGCAATTCGCTGTGGTTGTGACTCGATCAAGTACCAGAGCAGGGCGCGCGCCAACGGGTTGGCGGTAATAAGTTCTACTCCGCTGCCACTACGAAAAGTCTCTTCTGCTCCCGGAGAAAAGTCCGGAGCTGGTGAGTTCGGCCGCGCTTGAGACGAAACGTAATATGACCTGACTGAGACGGATTTCCCCGAGCGGTCGAGCCGCACATCTTTGTGGCACAAAAGCGTTTTCCGGAAGGCCCGGCCGCGCATGAAGTCCAGGTACTGTTCCCTCAAAATGATGTCATCGGAAATCTTATCGAGCACTTCTTTCGCCTGGGGCGTGAGGCCTCCTGTGTGCATCTCGAAAAAGTCGGCTTCCCCCAGGAACTGGAGTTCATGGCGTTGAGCGTGCTCCATGAATTGGTGGAAATAGACGGGCCGGAAGACTTCTGCCAACTCGTCATGGTAAAGACCTTCTCTTGACCGCTTGGACGTTCGCTCAAACTCCTCCTGGAGCAGTTTCGTATAGTTGTCGGGTCCCACGCGCGAATTTGCCAGCAGCTTGAGCAAGGTGATGGCCTGCTGCATCTGCTGCTGCGGATCATGGAAATCCCGATTGTGGAAGAGCATCATCTCACGGATCATTACCCGTGAATAACACCCTGGAAATGTGTTGTAACTGACATAGGCAATTCCCTGCGGTTGCAGGCTGCCTTTGCAGATGGCCAGGATCTGATCACGAACCCCCGGCGGAACCCACGCATAGAGACCATGCACGATGATGTAATCGAACTTGCCGTAGTCCGGGGCCATATCGAGCAGGTCAATCTGTCGGAAAGCAAGATTCTTCAGCCCAAGAGCCTCCACCCTGGCCTTTCCCTGGGCAATCGGTCTTCCTGCCAAATCGACTCCGACAAATTCACTTTCCGGCAGCATGACTGCCATGGACAACAAGTTGGCCCCAGCGGAACACCCCAACTCCAGCACTCGGCATCGCTCGACAGGCGCAGGCCTCATGCCGAAGTGCGTCGCTACGGTCGCCAGGCGATCAGGATGTGTGTATGAAATGGGAAATGTCGGGTAGGCAATTTCATCGTAAGGGGTCAACTCGGGTTTTGTCATACTGCCGCCAATCACCGCCTCAGGCTCTCCAGCGTCCGGCCAAAGCACTGAGAGGCTCGGCAATTGCCTGGAATCGCACCAGCCGGACCGTCGGCTGATCCTTTAACGAGGCAAGCGGCATGAAACCCTTTTCCATCATTTTCTCCGCTGCCGTCTGCGTCAACAAAACCTCGGCGCAAGGCAGGTTCCTGAGCTCGCCTTCCACCGTGTGGATATAGATGGGCAGTCCGCTTATTTCCGAAATCGTGCCTGGCCGTAGTTCCCACCCCTGCTCTGCAAAAGACTGCGCCAGCAATAAAGCACAGGCAAAAGCTGAATTGCACCACAAGTAGTTCTCATGGGCGGCGGGATCAGGCATCTCTTCGAACTGAAAGAGTTCAGCGGGTTCGGTATCCTTCCCATAGGGTAGCCGCAAAAGAAAACGGGGAAGTCCCAATCCAACAAAACGAGCTTCGCGTGAGGTCCTCAATGCTTGCCAGGAGGCGGCAGCCTCCTCGGACATCTGAATCTTCCATTGCCGCGGATCAGGCAAGTCGAGGACTGAGTCGCAACCCAGTAGGCGCGGACTCCCGCCGGCAATGAATGGGGTGCCGGCCCCGGCGGCCACTTTCGCCATCCGACCAAGCAGTTCGGCATCTTTCAAGGTAGGGCCGAAATTGAAATTCCCTGCCATAACGGCCCACGGTTCCGCCCCGGGCGTACCCACTGTCTTCTCCACGAGCAATTTGTAGATTCCCGTCGAGCTCAAATCGCTGGATGCCAACAGGTCCTGGGCAAGTTCTTCTTTCGAGACATCGATCAGAAATAACTTAAGCTGAGTATCCGTTTCGATATTTCGAACCAGAAAGAACACGGCGCGCCACGCAGCTTCGAGCGCTTGGAAGTCGGGAGCATGCAACAAAGCCGCCATCTGGGCGCTGGTGGCTTTATCTATCAGGGCAACCAGTTCTGCCTGGCGAGGGTCCGCTTTGGCGACCACATGGGGAGCGACAATCTTATTTAACAAGGTGGTCCATTCGTCGGCAGGCTTGGAGGGATACTCTTCTGCTGCCCTGCCCTCGGTTGCTTCGATCGTTTCATCCAGAAGGCTACCCGCAACCACCCGCTGTATATCCGCCCCGGAGACTCGGTGCGCAGGCGCTGCAGGGGCGATTTGTGACGAGGGTTGCTTCCCTACAAGACCCAGTTCCGAAGCCGTTTTGGCGAATGTCGCCGGGTCGCTGAGTTTTTGCCGCGTCTCCCGCAACTTCTGGAACATTTGAACCTGCTCAAAGAGCCTGTCAGGATGAAAATCGTCCAGATCACCAAACTTCAATGAGATGCGGAAGGCATCCTCTCCCCCTGGAGCCAGTTCAAGCCGAGGCGCAATTCTTGCCAGCACAGAGTCAAAATTGTCGCGATCGATCATCTGGGGACGCCGGCTCGCGAGGGCACCCCCACTTTCAGACAAACCTCGATTTGTGCGCCCGCTGAAGTCCCCGAGAATAGCGATTCGAAAAGGGGTCTCGGAGCCCGGCGTGACTAGTGGCTGCTCACGACCCGCAGTCACATCAAGATGAATCTCACCAAATGAATGGCGGCTCGGCATGGGTTGCTCCTGCTTGTGGAAGTAATGGGTGGCCCTAACTTGGCGGACTTGCCCACCGAGGAGATTGTACGCCAATTGTTACGCGCAACCAAGACCCCTCCAAGATTGGTGGTGGATCAATTTGATGCTGTAGCGGCGAGTTTACCTCGCCATTTCCTGGCGGCGAGTTTACCTCGCCAAGTGGCGGCGTAAAGCCGCCTCTACATCAAATTGACCCACTCCCCCGAGATTTGCAGAAATCGCTTCGTCGGGGAAAGAGGTGCACCGTCATGAAGGATCAAAGGATGATCTGGTCTACGCGGCGGGGGCGCATACATGCCGCCGTTCGGCATGTATGCGATCATGGCGCGCTGCAGAGCCGTTTCCGGGGCACCAGCGCATTCTAACCCAATTGCGAGAGGTCGCTTGCGTCACCATGAATTCGCCACCCGCCAGCCCGTCAGCCGACGGGCGAAAGACCGTAGCCCACGGCGCGCGCCGTGGGAAAATCAGCCCCCGACCGCGCCCGAGCCCCGTAAGGGGCGGCAGAACGGGGGAGAGTTCCCGCGTCGAAACCTTTTCTTTCGCCCCGCTGGGGCTGCCGCGAACCAGGGGCCTTTCCGGACTTGCTCGCTTTTTTCTCACCACTTTTGTGCCCATCCATTGCATAATGAGCAGCTACCGGCCGATAATTAATGATGATGAAAAGCATAGCGGCCCGACCTCCGGAGGTTTTGCCTTAAGTCAGCAAGTTGGATTGAAATCAGGAAGGAGTTCCGAGGTGGCAGAGCACGAACACAGGGTCAAACTGATTTTCATAATCAACGGTGAGAACTTTTCCGTCGAGGCGAGCGATGATGCAACGCTCCGACATGCTGTTGAGCGAGCACTTCGCGAGAGCGGCAATACAGGTCGTCCCCCTGACGAGTGGGAGGTGCGAGATTCCAATGGCGTCCTGCTCGAGATGGGCCGCACTATCGAGCATCTCGGTCTGAAAAATGGCGCTCGGCTCTTCCTAAGTCTACGAGTTGGCGCTGGGGGTGGTATCGGGCGGCTATGAGAGTAGATCCAGAAGTGAATCGGCTGAAGTTCGACCGCGAGGTGGGTGTCCTCGTCAATCAAAGGCCCACGCTTGAGTCGCGAGGGATAGTGATGCTCAGTTCAACATCCTACCCGTATGTGGATCTGCTCTTTGTGCCTCGTCACCCAATGCAAGCGGGAGTTCCGATGACCCAGGCTGGCAGCATCCTATTACCCCAGGTGCAACTGATGATGGTGCAGGTTCCCAGCCTTGCGGGAAGTGCTTTCAAGGCCCATCTTGATCTCACGGACTATGACTTGCGGGCTCCATCGCTGGAGTTTCGGGACCCGTGGAACGATAACCTCCTGCCGTACCCAACGATGTTTCGGGCCCTCGAATTTGAGGCGGACCGAAAGGTGCACGTGGTTCTCCTTGACGATCACCCAAGCACACACAAGCCCTTCCTTTGCATTCGCGGAATCAGGGAGTACCACGAGCATCCGCAACATTCTGGCGACGACTGGCTCCTCTATCGAGGGGAAATGAACCTGTTCTCGATCGCGATGTCGATATGGCGAGTCAGCATCGATCTGGTTCACCCTCTAGTGATCATGCAGCCGAATCAGGTGCAGGTGCAGTGGATCAGCGAGGAGAAGGTCTGAGTGGCTCTCGCACCCTTTTTTGAGCGCGTTTATGGAGCATTGGGTGGACACCTATCGGTTTCGCGCGAGTCCCTTATTGGCTTGTTAGAAAGTTGTTCCGTCGGCGTTCGATGCGGACCACGGCCGAGTGCGAATGAAGTCTGGATCGCAGAGCTGACAACAAATCTCCTCGCTCGCCTTTATCCACGGCTTGCGATTTCGGCACCGGAGCCTCACTTCTCGGCCCTCCGTGACCTGGCCACAAACATCAACCCAAACATTGAGCTGGCCGAAGACGCGCCGGACACCACGACCATCGCCGTGGGATCCGGGAGGTTCGACGGCGCTATCTATCCATCTGCCAGTGGTTGGGTTGCTCGCATCCACCATTCGCGCCCACGCCGGGGAGGCGCTGCGAACCCCTACGCTGCCGGAGCCGCCGCTGCGCTCGCGTGTGCCGAGCTGTTCCGCCGCATATTCTTGAAGTCTGCCCCAGAACGTGACATTTCCTTGTCCCTGCTCGATTTCGGCCCCGAAGCCGGCGGCAGCCTCGAACTCACGCCTGGTAGGTTCGGTGATGTAGTTTTCGTGGGCGTCGGCGCGGTGGGCAATGCCGCAGTGTGGGGATTGGCGCGCGATTCAAAAACCGAAGGACGGCTGTGGTTTGTCGATGCTGAAGATTTAACGCTTTTCAACTTACAGCGATATGTGCTGGGGACACTCGCAGACGTATCACAATCGAAAGTGGCATTGGCGGAGCGGCCGCTTCGCGGAACTCGACTATCGACTGAAGCTTGCCAAGCCACCCTGGAGGAGTTTGCGGCAAAGCGAGGCCGCATTGACATTCCGACAATCTGCATATCGGTCGATAACGTGGATGCTCGCCGATCAGCCCAGGCACTGCTTCCCAGGCTGGTGGTCAATGGGTGGACCGGCGAAGGAGCGCTTGGGGTCTCCTGGCACGTTTTTTCAAACGAGGCGGCGTGTTTGGCTTGCCTTTATCATCCACATGGGAAGGGGCCCTCAGCGACGGAGCAAGCAGCCAGGGCACTCGGATTACCCTTGGATCGAGCAACCGCCCTGTGGGTTACTCGAAAGCCGCTTTCCGACGACGATCTGAGCCAAGCTGCTCGTGCCCTGGGAGTGGACGAAGCGAGGCTTGCTCCTTGGCGGGGTAAACCACTCGGCGAGCTGTACACTGACGTGGTCTGCGGAGCCGTCGCGCTTGATGTCACGGGAGTTGGCCGCGTCGAAACAGTTCCTCTCGCCCATCAGTCTGCATTAGCTGGTATTCTGATGGCGGCTGAACTCTTAAAGCGAACTCGCCCGGAGCTGGCGCCCCTCTCCCAGCCCGAGGCATTGGTGTCTTGGGACGATGTACTGCGCCCCCCTCCTGCGATGTGGCGGAAGCCTAGGCCGCGTGAACCCGGCTGCATCTGCGGAGACGAAGTTTATCAGACCGTCTACCGGGAAAAATGGAAGAACACGCTCCCCTAAGGATCGCGTATCAGATCGCCCTCGTGATTTATGACAACATAGTCAGGTTTGTCCTCTGGGTTCCTTACGGGGAATTGGACATCCCAATGTCTTTTTCCGGTTCGGTCCCAGATCCACACCCTTCCCCAATGGTCTACTGGGCCTGTCCCTTGACCACCGCCCGCCTCACTTCGCGGAAACGTCTTGCAGTTTTTTCTCCAATCTTCCTTTCCAACGGCTGCCAAGTGCCAGTCGTCGGGAGGAATGTAATAGTACTTGTCCACGCCACCAATTAGATAGTGCCAGCCTTTTCTACGAAGCTCTTGGAGTTTCACGTCAAGCTCATCAAGTGGGACGTTCTCAAGCGCTGGGTGCTTAGGCACGCGGCATGGGTGTTTTCCCACCCGACTGTCTGTGGCGGGAAGATGACAACGCTGCAGATCCCACGGGTCGAAATCTGAAACTGCATATGGATGCAGATCGTACTCTTCAAGCACAGCCAGTACACGGCTTCCAGCGGGGTTGCCGTCAATTGCAATAGCAACTTCCGGTTTGCGCTCCCAGCATTCGAGACGTTTCTTAGGAACGACAATCTGCGGATTACGCCAATCTCGTAGGTCCGTCATTGCCTCTCGCAGTGCTTTCTTCCATGTGTGTGGCAAGGGAATGCCACTTGGCTCCGGATCGGGTGACGCGATGGAATTCCCGCCGTCTTCATTCCAGCGAACGTAAGCCTCAACGAGTCGAATAAAGTAGCTCCCATACGAACGGGAGACCTCATCCTTATCTAACTCTCTACACAGACTTGAATATTGTTCGAGGTTGATAAAAGGGACAGGGGTTAGAGATTCCCGCTCCTTGAACATGCGATCAAAGTCTTCTAGGACCCCGGCGGCCTCCATCCTTTGGGGGACGGCTTCTGTTATCGGCCAAGGGTGATCAAGCAGCAACATCGCCATTACGCTCGCCCCCTCCGGGCTTCCCGCATGATTCTGATGTGCTTTTCTGTGTCCCAAGCTTCTGCAAGGAAACCCATTGGCCACCTTAGTTGTCCTTTTGACGTTAGCCCGACAGACCTGGGCTGACAGCAATCCCCATCCTTTGGCTCATCAATGAAGTAAACCTCAATTTTGCCAAGAAGCTCTGGGTTCATCTCTGCCCTTAGTCGAAGTCGATGGAAAAACATCTCTGAGTGGGTCTCGACCAAGGTTGTGCGCCCTGACAGCGCCAGGGAGCAGAAAAAGTCCGCGAGCACAGCCTGTGGGCGCGGATGCAAATGTGCTTCTGGAAGATCCACAATGAGGATGCCGTTCTCGGGCTGCAAGAGCCCGGCGACCAGAACAGGAACTATCTGGCTTATGCCGAAACCAATCTCGGTTATGTTGTGCGACTGCTGGCCAGGGAGTGTCGCCCGAATCTGGAGCTGACCCCGGCTTCCCTCTATGGCCGTGCTTTCGATTGAAGTGGCCAAATGCAGAAGCTGGAGCCATTCATCGACCGCACTGAGCAGTTTCATAGTGCCCTGGTCCCACGGCGCGTCGAGGGTGGCCGCTGCCTCATCGACGGTGTTCGGGATCTGGGGGGGCCTGACAAAAGGTACAATTTCATCACGCCGTTCGCTCAAAATCGTGGCCGTCCACTCCCCTGCGTATCCAATCGCTTGTCGCGGGCCTGTGTCTGCTCTATAACTCCTGGATGGCCGCTTTCGAGTCGCGCGCAAATACGTGAGACCCTTGAGGAAGGTGCGAACTTCATCGCGTGCAGCGCCACTTAGCTGACGGGAAGTTCCCCCTGGCTGGTGCTGCACGGTCATTACCATTAGGCCGTCGAGCCCCACAAGACAGGCTGAGTCTTCGCCTTCATCGTGCCACATGTTTTCATTGATGCGTCGCAGGACGAGTCGTCCAGGGGACTTCTGCGGTTCTGAAACTCCAAGAGAGACGACCTCACTTTGTGCTCCGGGCACCTCGCCCTGTGCCCGGACAGTGGTTGTGACTGCAGCGCTCTCATCCAGTCCCCTTGGGTGCGCCACATAGCTGAGGCGCAGGTCCCGCGCGCTAGGTAACGGCAGCTCAAATCCGAATCCCAAATCAACCAATCCCTCATTCGTTTCAAGTCCGATGTACACCCTATCGACGACGCCATCCGTCCGAAGATCAGGGAGGTTTCCAAGGTCAACCGGCCAATCATCTGCATCTTTCTGTGCGGGGGTTAGCGAGGCTTGGCCCGAACCGCTGTGAAACCACTGGGCGTGGGCCATTGCCGCAAGTGCGTGTCCAAATGCGGACTTACCGGCGCTGTTGGGCCCCAGAAGAACCGTGAGCGGCTTCAATTGGATACCTGCGTCCTGAAAGCCGCGAAAGTTTCGCAATCGAACAGCTTGGATGCTCATTGCCTCATTTACCTACCTTTAATATCGCGCGAGCTTCTATAAGGCTCAACTCTCGCCAGTCTCCCCGATCGAGTCGGTATACGGCCCATGCAGTCGGGTCAGCCGGTGCATGGCCGAAGTCTGGAACAACCAGCGAGAATCCGCCCTCAGCGGTCACAATCGCGTATCGGTCGTCGGCACGAGAATGGTAAGCCTCGCCAGGGTGGCTGTGCACCTGTGCAATCAGCCGCAACCCACTTTCCGCAAGGTCTTGGTTCAACTCGAAGAGCGTCTCGCCGCGCACGAAGTAACCGACACCGTCTTCGCTGGAGAGTGGCTGCTGGTCGGGGACGTACGCCCGAAGAACGTGCGCTCTGTCGGGTTCGATGTCACCTAACCAGAGGATGAGCCCCTCAAGCCCATGCGCGCCGAACTTTTGTAACGCCTGAAGGGTTGCGCGGACGACAGCGCGATCCACAATGACGGATTGAACCCCGCGCAAGCGAGCGGCTACCATGGCGTTAAGTTACCACACATTCAAATCTATTCGCGACAGGTCATCTTAGTACACCAAATTCGCCACCGCGCAAATTAAAATGAACACCGTGTCTACTATCCTCCATAGTGACACAAATCCCTTCGTCAATGAAGTACACCGACGGAATTCGGGTCAACCCAGCGAATGCGGTGAGAAGTCCATTGGAGAGAGGTTAGAGTGATGGCTTTGTGTCGAAGGCAATTCACATTCCGGCACTCACAATTCATAATTGCTCTTGCCCCTCAGCCGCCCTTCAATGATTCAATGATGCAACGAATCAATGAGTCAATTGAAGAAGTCCTGGGCTACACCTGTTTGCATATTGTCTCTTGACAATACCCCGCCGCCGTGGTAGCCTACTCATGTGAATGTCCAATCCGCGGGGAAGTCCTTTCCTCGCTATCCTAACAACCCGTCTCAGGAGGAACCATGTCTTTACGCAAATCACCGCAACTTACGCCCGCGTTGCTCGCCGCCGCGCGCCAGAATGCCCAGCATTCCACCGGGCCGCGCAGCCCCGCCGCCAAGCAGAACTCCAAGCTCAATGCCTTGAAGCACGGCGGACGCGTCAGCGAGGAAAATCGCTGCCTGGCCATGCAGGCGCTGGGCGAAGACCCGCAAGAATTCGAAAACTTGAAGCAGGAACTCAGGAGCGCCCTCGGCCCCGGCGACGCGCTTTGGGAGAGGCAGATCCCCCTGCTCCGCAAGGTCGCACAGTGCGAGAAGCAGGAGCGGTTTGTGCGGAGCCGGGTCGCCCCGGGCGCGGTCGACCCGCAACTTCGAGAATTTCGCAAGCCAGTAGTCAGGTCTGTTCATGCGGGGTAGGGCCGAACGGCGTTCGGCCCACATGGGCCAGCGCCGCTGATCCCTACGACAAACGACAGCGTTCGGCCCACATGGGCCAGCGCGGCTGGCCCCTACGACAAACAACCGCGTTCGGTCCACATGGGCCAGCGCGGCTGGCCCCTACGACAAACGACGGCGTTCGGCCCACGTGGGCCAGCGCGGCTGGCCCCTACGACAAACAACTGTGTTCGGCCCGCGTGGGCCAGCGCGGCGGGCCCCTACGAATCATCGCCGGGGTTCCAGGGCCATTCCTCTTCGGACCCTGGTTCCGCCTCAGGATTCTCCCGATCCAATTTCCAGCGCGCAGGGTTCGAGAGAATGTACTCGCGAATCCTGAACAATTCATCCTCGTCGCGAATGACATGTTCGAAATAATCCTCTTGCCACACGGCGGCGCGCGGTCGATTCCAAAGCTCTCGAATCCGACTCGTAAGCGCCGATTTGAACCCCGCCGCCCAGGAGGCCAACGAATGGGAGCGCATGGGCGGGATGGGACCCCGCCGGTTCCGCGGGGTTTGTAGGGCCGAGCGGCGCTCGGCCAAGGGGCGAGCGCGGCTCGCCCCTACGGGTGTTTGGGCATCGGGCGGGCGAGCGCCGTCCGCCCCTACAATTGGTTGCGCGAACCCGCTACCCATCAGCAGGCGCTCGCGCTTCGGCCCCAAAATCCAAAGAATTCCGTGAAGATGGTTGGGCATGACAATGAAGGCATCCAATGCAAATTCCTGCCGGATTTGGGCGGATTCGAGCCACTGTTCCCGCGCAAGCTTGCCGCAATCATTTTCATACATGCGGTCTTCGACCACACGGCCGAAGATGCATTGCTTGTGGAACGCGCAGAGCGTGACAAAGTATGCCCCAGGTAACGCGTAGTCATAACCGTGCAATCGGATGGAACGGCGATGATGGATCTTCGCGTCGTATTTCATTGATGGGGCAGAACCGCGTCCGGCGTTGGTAGGGGTCGCCGCTACGACCGTTCGAGCATTTGTAGGGCCGAGCGGCGCTCGGCCAAGGGCGAACGCCGTTCGCCCCTACAAGTTTTGATCAATGGGAGGCCGAGCGCCGCTCGCGCCTACCTCGCGCTCACCGCATAGTTTTCCGGCTTCGTTCGCTGCTCGGCGGGGATGGACAGGATAACGTCAAAAATCAGCGAGGCCAGCATGGTGCTGTCCCTTCGCTGCGCTCAGGGCAGGCTCTTGCCGCCGCTGAAGCCCACCAGCCAGGGGCGTTCGTCTTCCAGATAGAGCTGGCGGAGAGAACCCTTGATGTCCTGAAAAATAGTCGTTGCCATCGGGGCGAGTACGGCCGAGCCAGCGGTTCATTACAAGAATGATCTTCAAGGAATCAGTATATTTCACTACATATCAGGAGGTGGGCCAGGTACTCTTTTGCAGCGCCGGGGGGCGACACCCGTTATCCCATAGCGCCAGCTACCGGAAGGAGCGGAAAGCAGCGCGTAGTGGCGCGCGAGGCGTCGTCGATACGCTACGCATGTCGGCTACTATCAAGCGGGCAAGCCCGTAAGTGTGTCATAACGATACACATATGTACTTTCCTGCATATCCCCCGAGACAGTTCTAACCCATTGAAAACACACGAAGATAAGATGTTGTGGGCGCAGAGGACTTCAAGAAAACGGGATTAATGGCGCAAATGGAAATCACTCCCCTGGAAGGCGACAATGTATTTTCTGGCGGCCGCAACCTCCACCCCGAGTTGCCTCAAGCCAACATTGTTGCATTGTTCTATACTGCCTATGACGTCGCAAGCAGCGGCTGGCGGGGTACGAGGATGTGAATCCCGCAGGGCGGGACCGAGCGGTGGGCCGACGACCCGACCTTCCGGATAAGCTGTTTCTTAGAAAAAGCATTGCAGAGGCGGCCCTTGCTGCTATTCAGGACTCGCGGAGGGCAGAAGAGAGTCGTTCGGACCATCCCAGAGAAGAACCATGCGCTGGATGCACTTGCGCAGTGCCGGAACAATGAAGGGCAGGATTCGCTGCGGAGACTGTGGTTCGAGCTTGCATCTCTTGGCGCGATTGCGTACTCTCAGGGGCGACTTTTTTCGCGTGGAGGCGCAACTGATCCCATGAAAACTCGATTTCGAAGCTATAGTCCACTGGCCCCAGCCCTTGTAGCGACTACAATTTTGCTCTTCGCCGGCAATCTCGTTGGCGCGAAGAAACCAAAAGCGACTCCGCCTAGCGAGGCCGCGGCGCCTACTGTTCCGAAGCCGGACATCCCGGACCTCGAGTTCATCACGCGCTTGCGGGAGGAGGAATTCGGCCACGGCGAGCTGATGGAGATTATGAGCCACCTCACGGACGACATCGGCCCTCGCCTGACGGGTTCGCCCAACATGAAGAAGGCGAACGAGTGGACGCGCGACGAGTTTACCAAGTGGGGTCTCGTCAATGCGCACTTGGAGGCCTGGGGCACTTTCGGTCGCGGTTGGGCGTACCAACTTTGCGAAGTTCGCATGCTCTCGCCCGACATCATGCAATTCCTGGCGCTCCCAGAGGCCTGGACCCCGGGGACGAATGGTCCGATCCGGGGCGAGGTGAGCCAACTGGTGGCCTCAACGTCCGCTGACCTCGAGAAGTACAAGGGCAAACTGGCGGGCAAGATCGTGCTGATCGGCGACGCGCGCGTCCCCGACCCCAGCGATAAGCCGCTTTTCCGACGCGACGACGACGCTGACTTGGCGAAGACCGCGGAATACCAGATTCCCGCCGGCGGCCCCGGCGGTCCCGGCACTCCCGCCATGCGGCAGCAGTTTGCGCAGCGCTTCCAGTTTCAGCGGGATTTGGAAAAGTTCCTCACCGATGAGCACGTGGCGGCCGTGCTGGATATCACCCGGCAGCCCGGCGAGGACGGGACGATCTTCGTTCAGTCCGGCGGAAGCTACGAAAAGGGCAAGACCATCGGTTTTCCGCGCATCACGCTCTCGGTCGAGCACTACGGCCGCATGGCGCGCCTGCTGGCCAAGAAAGTGCCGGTAGAAGTGGAAGTGAACGTGGAAGCGCAGTTCTACGACGATGACGACAAGGCTTACGACACCGTTGCCGAAATCCCCGGCGCCGATCCGAAGCTCAAGGACCAACTGGTGATGCTCGGCGGGCACATGGATTCGTGGCACGCCGGCGAAGGCGCCACCGATAACGGCGCGGGGGTAGTGGTGGCGATGGAGGCCGTGCGTCTGCTGAAGAAGCTCGGCGTCCAGCCACGGCGGACCATTCGCGTTGCGCTGTGGTCGGGTGAAGAAGAGGGACTGCTGGGCTCGCGCGGATACGTGAAGAACCACTTTGGAGGGCGGCCGGAATCCACTAATCCGAGGGACCAGAACGTGCCCTCGTTCATGCGCCGGCCTGCCGGCCCGTTGCAGTTGAAGCCGGAACAGAAGCTGGTCTCGGTGTACTTCAACCTGGACAACGGCACCGGCAAGGTTCGCGGCGTGTACCTCCAGGGCAATGCGCTGGTCGCGCCCATCTTTCAGAAATGGATGGAACCGTTCCGCGACCTTGGCATGACCACGCTGACCATGCGCAACACCGGAGGCACAGACCATCTCTCGTTCGACGCCGTGGGCATCCCGGGATTCCAGTTCATCCAGGACCCGATGGACTACGGCACTATTACCCATCACTCGAACCTGGACGTCTACGAGCACATCCGCGCCGACGATCTGAAGCAGGCCGCGGTGATCGTGGCCTGCTTCGTTTACAACGCCGCCATGCGCGATGAGATGATGCCGCGAAAACCGATCCGCCCCGAAGAATTCCAGCCGCCGCCGGAATCGGAAAGCGGAGCGGAGAAGAAAGGTGAGCCGGCGCCTCCGCCCGCCAATCCTGTGAACCCGGCAAAGCCGCTGCCGAGCGGCGGGCAGCAGCCTCCGAAGCCATAGAACAGAAGCAAGAAGTTAGAATGTCTCGCCGTCTCGCGGTTGAGCTTTGACTCCTAGCTCCTAACGGCCGACTTCGAGCGACGAAAAGCCTCATCAAGAGCGCCATTTTTACCCTCGTCGCTCCCGGCGCCGTGACGGTGGCCATCCCTCACGTTTTGTTGTCTGGACGGTGAGGGGTGGACAGAATCGTGGATTTCCACCCACCGACGTGTATTCTGGCACTTGGCTTGCCTGTGGAAACGTGAGACACCGCAGAGGTCCTCATAGCATTTTACAAATAAAGGACTTATTCGGCAGAATCGCAGCCGACTCTTGGCCCTACTGTTGCTTCACCTAATCATGGATTGTTACCGATGTCACTTAGGCTTTGCTCTGGAAACCGGATGGTGGCCGAAGGCGCGCTTGCTTCAGGCTGCCGTTTTTTTGCCGGTTATCCCATTACCCCCGCCTCGGAAATCTACGAAGTCATGATGCAGGAACTCGTCGCGCAGGGTGGCTTGGCACTCTCCGCGCCGGACGAGATATCCTCACTATGTTACTGCGTAGGAGCGAGCCTTCGGGGCCTCAAGGCCATGACAGCGACCTCCGGCCCCGGCTGGGCTTTAATGACCGAGACCGTCCAGTATGCGCTCATGACCGAAACGCCTGTGGTGATCGCACTGGTCCAGAGGCTTGGTCCGAGCACGGGAGGGGCAACCCAGGGAGCGCAGGGAGATATTTTCCTCGCTGAATTTTCAACTTCGGGGGGCTACACCATACCGGTTTTCGCCCCCAGCAACGCCGCCGAGTGCTACGAACTTGCTCAGCACGCGTTCAATTGGTCTGAACGCCTGCGTTCGCCTGTCGTACTGCTTTCCGACAAGGAAGTGGGAATGACAACCGAGGTGGTAGAAGAAGCCGCTCTGGCCAGGCTGGCAACTGTCGAGCGGACCTGGGTCGACGCAAAAGCCCCCTCTGCCGCATATGACATCGAGAGACCTGAGGAAGTGCCGGCCTTTGCCCCGGTAGGTGGAGGAGTCAAAGTCACGGTGACGGGATCGGCTCACGATCGCCTCGGCCGGCTAAGGAAGGCTTCACCCGAGGTCGTCGAAATGCTTCTTCACCTGCAACGCAAGATCGAAGCGCACGCCGCCGAAATGGCCTTGGTGCGCCCCGACCTGGACCCTGACGCTTCCTGTCTGCTGCTCAGTTATGGAATCACGGCGCGCGCCGCTCGTGAGGCCGTCGGCCTGCTGCGCAGAGAGGGATTTCCCATCTCTTTTTTGCAGATTCAAACCCTCTTTCCGGTGCCCACTGAAGCGCTCAATTGGGCGTGCGCTGGGATACGCACCGTCTTCGTCGCCGAAGAAAACCTTGGCGGTCAATACCGCGCAGTTCTGGCGCCCTTACTTGCAGGCAAGCGCCTCTTGGGAATCAATAAGATCGGCAGCATGATCTCGCCGGGTGAAATTGTTTGCGCCATCAGGGGGGTGAGGGTCTGATGGGAAACTCCACCTACCTGGCGAGCGACGCAAAGCTTCCCTACTGTAAGGGATGCGGCCACGCGCTGGTGGTACGTCAACTGAGCCACGCGCTCGAAGGGCTCGGCCTGCCACCTCGTTCGGTGGTGCTCACCACCGACATCGGCTGCGTGGGCCTAGCGGACGGTCTCTTCCCCTACCTGCATACTGTCCACACTACTCACGGTCGTTCGACCGCCATAGCTACAGGCATGGCCTTGGCTGAGATGATGCTCCCCACCAAGGGCTTGAAGCCCATCGTCATGATTGGCGACGGCGGGGCCATGATCGGCTTGTTGCATTTGGTTCATGCGGCCCAGTTAAATGTGGACGTCACGGTACTGGTTCATAACAACTTCCTGTTTGGGATGACGGGGGGCCAGCATTCGGCCTTTACACCCCTTAACTGGATTACGGCCACTACGCCGGAAGGAAACTGTATCCCGCCGCTCGATCTCCTCGCGCTTCTCCGAACCGCGCACGCCGGGTTTTTGGCCCGCCAGTTTGCCACGGATAGCAACCTGGGTGCGGTTATTGCCGAGGCGATCGATTTTCCTGGATTCTCTCTGGTCGAGATTCTGGAGACTTGCACGGGCTATGGCACACTCAGGAACAAGGCAACGGGAAACGCACTCCGCGAGGTCGTCAGCCGTCAAGGGTACTCGATCGGGCGGATGGAAGCGCAGCAGGAGCGCCCCACATTTGGCGCACTTTACCGCCACGAAATGGAATCCCGTCCCCCGGCAAAGTCTCGCCCCCAGGTCCCAGAGCTATCTGTCAAAAGTGGCCTCGCCAACCCGCTGCACATCGTGATTGCGGGCACGGCGGGGGAAAGAGTGCAATCATCGGCGGCTCTCTTATGCCGGGCAGCGTTGTCCGTGGGGCTCTACAGTACACAAAAGAACGACAACCCAGTGACGCAGGGTTCCGGATTCTCCCTTTCCGAGATTTGCTTGAGCCCACAGCCCATTGAGTACACCGGGATGGAAAGTGTCGATGTCGTCATCGGAGTGAGTCAGGACGGATGGAATGAGCTCCGGGCTAACGGGACGTTGGCTCAATTGACGCCAAGGACACTTCTGCTCGTTGATGCCGAGCTTGAGATTTCCAATGTAACGGGCCGGCTGCTCCGGCAACCCTTCCGGCGTGAGGCGACGCCTAAGCGCGCCGCACTAGCTGCGCTTGCATTCTGGCTGGGCATGGAACCAGTCGTCCCCAGCGCGGCGTGGGACGCCGTGGTTGCCTCGCTTCCTGTCGAGCGCCGCGAGGATGTTGCAGCGGCATTGCGGGTTGGGAAGACCCTGGCAAGTCAAGGAGGTGTGGCCGTGTCCTAGCGGGCTGCTGAAAAACCCGTCCAGGCTGTCATTCCGAGCCCTTCGCTGTCATCCTGAGCGCAGCGAAGGATCTCGGTATGCCCGCTCAGGGTAAACTCCGCGAGGAATCTCGCTCTGGCGCTAAGTTTGAAAACAATCACCTGTTCATTTCAGAACCGAATGGAGCAATGCTAATGACAAGAAGCAAAGTAACTATAGACGGCAACGAAGCAGCGGCCTACGCGGCCTTCCGGGTCAACGAGGTCATTGCCATTTACCCCATCACACCGTCCTCCCCCATGGGCGAGTGGGCGGACCAATGGTCGGCAGAAAGTAAACCAAACCTCTGGGGCACTATACCTCGCGTGGTCGAAATGCAGAGCGAGGGCGGGGCCGCGGGGGCTCTCCATGGGGCACTGCAAGCCGGGTCTCTCGCCACCACCTTTACGGCCTCGCAAGGCCTGCTCTTGATGATCCCCAACATGTACAAAATCGCTGGGGAACTCACTCCCACCGTGTTCCACGTTTCCGCAAGGACCCTGGCAACGCATGCGCTCTCCATCTTCGGAGACCACAGCGACGTGATGGCGACCCGCCAGACGGGCTTCGCCCTGATCGCCTCAAACTCGGTGCAGGAAGTGATGGATTTTGCTCTGCTCGCGCAGGCCGCCACCCTGCGGGCTCGCGTGCCCTTCCTGCACTTCTTCGACGGCTTTCGAACCTCGCACGAAGTCGCCAAGGTCGAGGAGTTAACCAACGAAGATATGCTGGCCATGATTGACGAAGAGCTCGTCCAGGCGCATCGGAAGCGCGCCTTGTCGCCGGATCACCCGTTCATCCGCGGCACCGCCCAGAACCCCGACGTTTTCTTCCAAGAGCGTGAGACCGTGAACCCGTTCTACGAAGCCTGCCCGGCCATCGTCCAGGAAGAGATGGATAAATTCGCGCGCCTCGTGGGACGTGCCTATCATCTCTTCGACTACGTTGGCGCGCCGGATGCCGAGCGGGTCGTCATCCTGATGGGATCGGGAGCCGAAGCCGCTCAGGAAACCGTCGAACACCTCACCGCGCGCGGGGAGAAGGTGGGTGTCCTGAAAGTGCGGCTGTATCGTCCTTTCTCGATCGAGCACTTCGTCAACTCACTCCCCGCGACCGTGAAAACCCTCGCCACCCTGGACCGCACAAAGGAACCCGGCAGCCCCGGTGAACCACTCTATGTTGACGTCGCGACGGCAGTAAGCGAAGGAATCGCAACTGGCAAGACACCTTTCAAGACCTATCCGCGAATCATTGGCGGACGCTATGGGCTCTCCTCGAAGGAGTTCACACCGGCAATGGTCAAGGCCGTCTTCGACGAGATGCTCAAGGAGAAGCCTCGCAACCACTTCACCGTGGGCATCGAGGACGACGTCTCCCACACCAGCCTCGAATACGACCCGGCTTTTTCGACCGAAGATCCAAAGACGGTTCGCGCGATGTTCTACGGCCTCGGTGCGGATGGTACGGTCGGCGCCAATAAGAACTCGATCAAGATCATTGGCGAGGATACGGACAACTACGCTCAAGGTTACTTCGTATACGACTCGAAGAAATCCGGCGCTGTCACCATCTCTCACCTGCGCTTTGGTCCCAAACCGATTCATTCCACTTACCTGATTTCCAAGGCCAACTTCGTGGCCTGCCACCAGTTCAGCTTCCTCGAGCGGCTCGATATGTTAAAGGCCGCACAACCCGGGGCCACGTTCTTGCTCAATAGCCCCTTTGGCCCGGAAGAAGTCTGGGACAACCTGCCGCGGACCACGCAAGAAGAAATCATCAAGAAGAAACTTCGCTTCTTTGTGATCGACGCTGTCAAGGTGGCTCGCGACGCCGGTATGGGCGGCCGCATCAACACCGTGATGCAAACTTGTTTCTTCGCGATCAGCGGCATCCTTCCGCGCGACGAGGCTATTCAGGCCATCAAGCACGCCATCGAGAAAACGTACGGAAAGCGCGGCGAAGCCATCGTACAGAAGAATTTTGCCGCGGTAGATCACGCCGTCAACCACTTGCACGAGGTCAAGGTTCCGGATCGAGTGTCCAGCGCTTTTGACTTGCGGCGTGCGGTGCCGGAAGAAGCTCCGGAGTTTGTGCAGAAAGTGCTTGCCAAGATCATCGCCGGCGAAGGCGACGACCTGCCGGTGAGCGCTATGCCGATCGATGGCACTTTCCCCAGCGCCACCGCCCAGTGGGAGAAACGGAACATCGCGCTCGATATTCCGGTGTGGGATGAAGAGATCTGTATCCAGTGCGGCAAGTGCATCCTGGTCTGCCCCCATGCCGTGGTTCGCGCCAAGATTTACGATCCCGCGCTTCTGAAAAACGCGCCCCCGACCTTCAAGTCCTCTGCGGCGCGCTGGAAGGAATTCAAGGAATTGAAGTACACGCTCCAGGTGGCGCCGGAAGATTGCACCGGCTGTACCCTGTGCGTTCAAGTCTGCCCGGTGAAGAGCAAGAGCGAGGTCAAGCACAAGGCAATTAACATGGCCCCCCAACCGCCGCTCCGCGAAGCCGAACGCGACAACTGGAACTTCTTCCTCAGGCTACCGGAAGCTGACCGGCGCACCCTCAGCCTGGGGCAGGTCAAGGACGTGCAGTTGCTGCAACCGCTGTTTGAATTCTCCGGGGCCTGCGCCGGTTGTGGCGAGACGCCCTACGTCAAGTTGATGAGCCAACTCTTCGGCGACCGCGCCCTCATCGCCAACGCCACCGGCTGCTCGTCCATTTACGGCGGCAACCTGCCCACTACCCCCTACGCACAGAACCCTGACGGACGTGGCCCGGCGTGGACGAACTCCTTGTTTGAAGACAATGCCGAGTTCGGCATGGGCTTGCGGCTGGCGCTCGACAAGCAAACCGAGTACGCGCGCGAGTTACTGACGCGACTCTCCTCCAACCTCGAGGACGAGCTCGTCAAGTCAATCCTGAGCGCCGACCAGACGACGGAGTCCGGCATCCAGCAGCAACGCGAGCGAGTGAGGGCGCTGCACGCCAAACTCGCCGGGATGAAGACACCGGAAGCCCGCGACCTCGCGAGCCTTGCCGACGCCCTGGTCAGGAAGAGCGTTTGGATTGTGGGCGGGGACGGCTGGGCCTATGACATCGGCTACGGCGGGCTCGATCACGTCCTGGCTTCCGGCCGCAACGTGAACGTCTTGGTGCTCGACACCGAGGTTTACTCGAACACGGGCGGACAGATGTCCAAGGCTACTCCGCGCGGCGCCGTGGCGAAGTTCGCGGCGGGGGGAAAACCCCGACCCAAGAAAGACCTGGGCTTGATGGCCATGAGCTATGGCAACGTTTACGTCGCGGCGGTCGCTATGGGCTCGAGTGACATGCACACGCTCAAGGCCTTCCTCGAGGCGGAAGCCTATGATGGCCCGTCACTGCTCATCGCTTACAGTCATTGCATCGCTCATGGCTACGACCTTGTCCATGGCCTCGACCAGCAGAAGGCCGCCGTCCTGTCGGGTTACTGGCCTCTCTACCGATACAATCCGGACTTGGCCAGGCTGGGGAAGAACCCCTTCCAGCTTGATTCCAAGCCCCCGGCATTGCCGCTGGAGAAATACATCTACAACGAGACGCGCTACACCATGTTGACACTCAGCGATCCCCAGGCTGCCAAGCTATTGCTGCAATTTGCTGAGGAAGACGTTCGGAACCGCTGGCGAGTTTACCAAAACATGGCCGCTATGCCGATGAATGGCGCGGCGAAGGAGGCGAAATAATGATTGACCTTTCCACTACCTATCACGGGCTCAACTTGAAAAACCCCCTGGTCGTATCTGCTTCCCCACTCGCCGAAGAGCTCAGGAATCTCCGGCGGATGGAGGATAGCGGCGCTGCGGCAATCGTGCTGCCCTCGCTCTTCGAGGAACAGATCAATGTCGAAAGCTCCGAACTCAACCTGTTTCTCCAGCAAGGCACGGAAAGCTTCGCCGAATCACTCACCTATTTCCCTGACATGACAGGATACAACCTTGGTCCGGACGGCTATTGTGAGCACGTCCGGCGCGCCAAGGCGGCGGTCGGAATCCCCATCATCGGCAGCCTCAACGGCTCGTCCATCGGCGGCTGGATCCAATATGCCAGGAAGATTCAGGAGGCCGGCGCGGATGCCCTCGAGTTGAACATCTACTACATCCCCACCAGCACAGAGCTGACTGGGGAGGAAGTCGAAAAGCTGTATTGCGACCTCGTCTCCGAGGTGAAATCCAGCCTGCACATTCCGGTGGCCGTGAAGATCAGCGCCTACTTCAGCTCGCTCCCCAATATGGCCAAGCGCCTGGACCAGGCCGGCGCCGACGCTCTGGTTCTCTTCAACCGCTTTTACCAGCCCGACTTCGACCTGGAAAACCTCGAGGTGGTGCCCAACCTCCTGCTCAGCACCTCGCACGAACTGCTGCTGCGATTGAATTGGGTCGCCATCCTGTTCGGGCACGTCAAGGCCGATCTCGCCATCACCGGCGGCGTGCATACCGCTGCGGATGTTTTGAAAGCGATGATGGCTGGCGCGCGCGTGGTGGCAATGGCCTCTGCACTGCTTCGGAACGGCATCGGCCACCTCGCCACCCTGCGCAAAGACATGCTTGCCTGGATGGAAGAACACGAATACGAATCCATACGTCAAATGCAGGGCAGCATGAGCCAACGCGCTGTGGCCGACCCAGCCGCCTTCCAACGGGCTAACTATGTGCGCGTCCTCAGCTCCTATTCCATGAAAGGTGTTCCCTTGTAACCTCCACTGAAAAAGCCAAAGCGCCACCTGCTGGGATATTCTGGGGACTAGGGACTGGGGGCTAGGGGCTGGGGACCGGAAGCCAGGGAATGGGGAAGGGCTGAAGGCAGGCAGCAGCCGGCATTATACAGAAGGCAGTTGGCGGTGGGGAAGAGGAAGCAGGCCATTCAGAATTCACCATGGAATTCAAAGTTGCCCCAGCACCCAGACCCCAGCCCCTAGCCCCCGTTGCTTGACACCCGAAACCCGCACCCAGTCCTTCTTCCCCGTGTCAGGCGGTTTTCAGGCCCACGGTCCGCGCTAACCTCTTCTGCCGCTCGTCAAAGGTCCAGAAGCGCTCGGCCTTCAGCTCGAGCGCCGAGGCCACGTGCAAGGTGTCGAGAGTGCGTAGGCCCAGCCGGGCTCCGTGACGGCGGGCCAGTTGGGTGCAAACGTCAAAGGCCGACTCCGGCAGAGCGACTTCCACCCACAAGCCGCTCTCCCGGTGTCGCTGAAACCGCTCATGTAACCGGTCCGCCTCGCTTCGCGACACCAGCTTCCGAAAAAAGTGCTGCTCAATGGCATGGGTCCACTCGGCCACGTGAAAGGGTGTCAGCCACACGACCGGACCGAAAGCCATACGGTGCTCGGCCTCTGGTGAGTGCCGGTCTGGGATGTAGAGCGAAACCAAGAAGCTCGTATCGGCGTAGGTGCTCAATAGCGTGATCGCTCCCGCTCCTCGATCAGCAAGTCCGCCCCGGGAAGGATGCGGTCGCCAAAAATCTCCCGGCGCATGGCGGCGAAGTCTGGATACTTGCGGGGTTGTGCAGGCGAAGCCACCGGAACGATGCGAGCGATAACCTTGTCTCGCTCCCGCAGTTCAACGGTCTTGCCGGCGCGCAGCCAAGCCTTCAGCCGCCGGGTGTCCCGGAGTTGGCGAATGTTTACGTTAGGCATGATGCCATCGTGACACATTTTGTGTCACATTGTCAAGAGGCCAGTGCGCAGGTGAGTCTCTATGCCGGTTTGCGCTTTCGCGCCAATTCTCGTTCTTCTCGCCCGAGAGCCCTGAAGAATTCTTCTCCGTCCAACGCCTCACCGCGTTCGAGAGAAGCCCCGCCCCTGTTGATTTTCTTCCGGAGCTCCTGGATCTGGAGCTCCCGAATCCGGTCCCTCTCTTCAAAAAGCCGCAGTGCCTCGCGGACCACTTTGCTCGCCGAGTTGTACCGGCCGGTCTTCACTTTCTGACGAGGCGTGCCACGGAGGTGGGGCAGATTCGGTCGCATTCCGACCGAGGCTGCGAGCGCGTAGGTCCGAGCTTGGTAGCGCAGGTACCATTCGACGGTGACCACTGGTCGCCTGGACCTGCGGCTCTTCAAAATCTTTTCACGGCCCCGGCGCATGGCCGCAACGCCGCCAGGACTTCCTGGATGTGGCCATCAACTTTTACCTTTGGAAAGACGTGCGTTATTTTGCTTTTACCGTCGATAACATACGTTGTCCTTGCAATACCCATCGATTTCTTTCCATAGAGGTTCTTTTCCTGCCACACGCCATAAGCTTCCAGGGTCTTGTGGGTGGTGTCGCCGGCCAAGGGGAAATTCAGCTTGTACTTGGCCTTGAACTTCTGAAGCGCCTCGACGGCGTCACCACTCATCCCCAGGACTCTTGCTCCCAGCTTTTCCAGTTCTTTCTCGGCGTCACGGAACTGGTTCGCCTCGCTGGTTCAACCCGGGGTGTCGGCTTTGGGGAAGAAATAGAGGACCAGGGTGTGCCCCTTGAAATCTTTCAGGCTCACGTTTGCACCCGAATCTGATGGCAGAGAAAAATCCGGGGCCTCGTCACCAATCTTAAGCATAGACTACTCCTTTCCTAACAATTCCACCTTGAATGGATTCAAGTACTCGACTCCCTCGATCATGCGGCCTCATCTGCCAGCCTGTCATTCTGAGCGCAGCGGAGCGGAGCGAAGAATCTCGCTCTGGACTTTTCCGCCGACAAACAGCACGGCGAGATGCTTCGCTTCGCTCAGCATGACAGTGAGGGGACGCTCTAAGATGCAGAGCCCCCGCCTTACCCTAACTCCTTCTTTAGAACTTCCTGCACCAACTGCGGGTTGGCCTGGCCGCGCGTAGCCTTCATCACCTGGCCAACGAACCAGCCCAGCGTTGCGGTCTTGCCCTTTCGATATTGCTCCGTCTGCTTTGGATTGGCGGCGATGATATCGCGCGCCACGACCGCGATCTTTTCGGCGTCCTGAATCTGTTCCAAACTCTGCTCGGAGATGATCTGGCTCGCAGTTTTGCCCGTAGTGAACATCTGCACCAGAATGTCCTTCCCCATCTTGCCACTGACACTTCCCTTGCTGATTGCCTTGAGCAAGTTAGCGAGGTCATTCGCCGCAATGGGCGATTCGGTGATCTCTTTGTTGGCTTCTTTGAGCAGGTAAAGAAGCTCGCTCAGCACCCAGTTTGCGGCCAGTTTCGGCTCCCCACCAGCCTTCGCAACCACTTCGTAATAGTCCGCCAAGGCCTTTGACGAAGTAAGCTGAGCGGCATCGTAATCGGTCAAACTGTAGTCACGCAGAAAGCGTTCCCGCCGCGCCTCGGGAAGTTCGGGAAGTGAGCGCCGGACCTCTTCTTTCCACTCTTCGGTAATCACCACGGGCAGCAGGTCGGGCTCCGGGAAATATCGGTAGTCGTGCGCAAACTCCTTCGAGCGCATTCCGTAGGTCCGTTGTTCGCGGCTATCCCACAGGCGGGTTTCCTGTGGAATCGTTCCACCGCTTTCCACAATTTCAATCTGCCGCTCGATCTCGTACTCGAGCGCCTTCTCTAGAAACCGGAAGGAATTCAAATTCTTCACTTCTGTCTTCGTGCCGAAAACCGAGGCGCCGGCAGGCCGCACGCTGACGTTCGCATCGCAACGCAGGCTGCCTTCCTCCATGTTGCAATTTGAAACCTCGAGATAGAGCAACAGCGTCTTGAGGCGCGTGAGGTAGTCATAAGACTCCTCGGGAGTGCGCAGGTCGGGCTCGCTGACAATCTCGACCAGGGGAACTCCCGAACGGTTCAGGTCGATATAGGAATTGCGGTCCGAATCGGGAAACCCCTCATGCAGCGATTTCCCGGCGTCCTCCTCTAAATGCACGCGAGTGATGCCGACGCGTTTTCGCGCCCCGTCCACCTCAATCTCAATCCAGCCGTCCTGGGAAAGCGGTTCATCGTATTGCGAGATTTGATAACCCTTGGGCAGATCGGGATAGAAATAGTTCTTGCGCGCAAACCGTGAACGCGCATTGATGGCGCACTTCAGCGCCATAGCAGCCTTCATGGCCATGGTCACTGCCTCACGATTCAGGACGGGCAGCGCCCCCGGCAAGCCAAGACACACCGGACAGACGTGCGTATTGGGTGGGTCGCCGAAATGCGTCGAACAGGAGCAAAAGATCTTGGATTTGGTCAGGAGTTGGACGTGCGCCTCCAAACCAATTATGGCCTCGTATTTGGCACGAACCTCAGTGGCGACAGGCATTTTCCCTCTCGAACCGGCGAATTTTCCCTTACCGGGCCATTATAACGGATTGCGGAGCGAGTTTTCATCCTTGAGCCCTCAGCCGCCCTTCAGTGACTCCATGAGTCCGTCGGCTGGGCCATTGGTTAAGTGAATCATGCAATTGAACCATTGGTCCATTGAATCATTGAGTCATTGAAAAGAGGCCCTGCAAGTGCTCCTCAATGATTCAACTGAGGAAGTCCTGGGCTATGCCTGTGGGCACAATGTCTCTTGACAAGGCCCCGGCATTATAGTAGCCTATTAATGTGAAAAGCTGCAACCCCGAGGAACTCATTTGTTGACCTGACACCCCGCCCCAGGAGGGACCATCTCATTTCGCAAATCACCCCAAAGTACGCCCAAGAAGACCTGGGAATTGACATTCCGTCCGCGATGCCAGCAACTGAAGGAATCTAGTAAATTTAAAAAGTGAACGAATGACGCGCGAATGTCTATGAAAATAAAGGATGAGCCTTCCGCAAGTGGGGTGGAAGCGGGAATGTTGCTGAAAACAAATATACTTACACGCTAAGAGCGGGAATGTCATTGAATACACAGCACTTAGTTCGTAGGAAGAACGCATCCCACCCTCATGCCGGGGCTGCAACCCAGTTGACGCGCGGACGGCCGCTGGAAGGGTTGTGGTCGACGAGGATAGGAGTACGAAAGACGCGGCTGAGCAACTCCGGCTGGAGAACTTGCTCCGCCGTTCCCTTAGCAAGGCAGCGGCCGCGCTCCATCAGAATCAGTTCATCGGCCAACTCCGAGGCAAGGTTCAACTCGTGGGTGACCACTACGGCGATGAACCCTTCCGAGATGGCGAGATTGCGCAGCAGCCGGAACATCTCAATCTGGTAGCCGATATCGAGGTTGGCAGTGGGTTCGTCCAGGAGCACCAGTTGCGGCCTTTGGGCGAGAGTTCTGGCCAGAACCGCCCGCTGGAATTCCCCGCTGCTCATTTCCAGCACGCGTCGTCCCGCGAACTCCGCCAGGCGCGTCTTTTCCATCGCCCAGTCAACCCAGCGTTCGTCTTCGGGGGACTCGAAGAGACTATGGCCGAGGTGAGGGTGGCGTCCTTGTCGAATGAATTCGCGCACCTCGAACGAGAACAACAAGATGGTCTCTTGACGGGCCAAGCCCACTCTCCGCGCCAGCGGCCGAGGTGGGAGGCGGTGAAGGTCCGCACCGTCCAGTGTTACCTTTCCAGTCTGTGGCTCCAGATGCCCGCTGACAATTTCGAGCAGCGTTGACTTGCCGGAGCCATTGGGGCCAATGAGGGCGACGACATCCCCCGAATGCGCTTCGAAGCTTATCGACGCCAGTTCAAAGTGTGCGTAACGGAATGAAACTCCTTCCACCCGCAAATGATGGCGCGGTTTTTGTGCTGGACTTAATTCGGTAATATCGGCTTGCAAAGCACGCTCGTCCATTGTTCGAGGTAAGTAGCTAGCAGTCAGTTGTCAGTTGCCAGTCGTCAGTGGTCGTCAGTGGTCAGTTGAAGGCAATTCAAAATTCGAGATTCAAGATTCAAGACTCATCATTCAGACTTAACACTTCGGACTTCACGCTTCAGACTTAACACTTCAGACTTCAGACTTCACACTTCAGAATTCACAATTCAGAATTCCCTACCCTGCGGTCTTTCTCAGCAAGTAGATGAACACCGGCGCGCCCGCCACGGCGGTGACGGCGCCGACCGGAAGTTCCGCAGGCGCCACAGCGGTTCGAGCGAGTGTATCTGACAGCACCAGGAGGATAGCGCCTCCTAGGGCCGCGGTGGGCAGCAGCATGCGGTGGTCGTTACCCACCAGCATTCTGCCCAAGTGCGGCACCAGCAAGCCAAGGTAGCCAATGGCGCCGCTGGCAGAGACCGCAATGCCCGTCAGCAACGACGCCAGGATATAGACGCCCAGCTCTACGCGCACCACATTTACTCCCAAGTGGGCTGCCTCTTCAGAGCCCAGGAGCAGGACATTCAGATCTTTGGCAAACACATACAAACCCGCAATCGCCAGGATGATTGCCGGAGCCAGGATACGCAGCTCCGCAACAGGTGTCACGCTGAGGTCACCCATCAGCCAAAACGCGATGCCGCGCACATCCCGGGTGGAAAGCAGCGTCAGCATGAACAGGATTACGGCGGATAAGAAGGAGGCAGTAATGACGCCGGCCAGGATCAGCGTGTAACTCGACAGGCGTCCGCCGTGCCTTCCCAGCAAGTAAACCCAAACCATGGTGATCACTGCCCCGACAAAAGCCGCTAGCGGTGAGGCAGCCGCAACGCGCCCACCAATCCAAAGAGCGAAAATGGCTCCCACCGCTGCGCCGCTGGAGATTCCCAGAACGTAGGGGTCGGCCAGAGGGTTGCGCAGCAAGGCCTGGAGGCCCGTGCCGGCAACCGAAAGCGCAGCACCCACCAGAATGGCCAGGAGAATTCGTGGGAGTCGAATCCCCCGCACGATGACCGCCGCCTCGGAGTTCGTCCCCGGCGATACCAGCGCCGCCCAGACTTCCGACAACGGCAAGTGGACGGCGCCCATCGTCAAAGAAACCAACACCGTTAGGACAAGAAGCAAGGACATTACCCCCGCAACCACAATCACATTCCTGGGTGTTGCCGGAAAGGTCATTGGCGCTCTCCCGTCTTGAAGGCCACCGTAGGGTGTAGGACACCTGCCAACTCTTCCAGGGCATCGACGAGGCGCGGGCCGGGCCGCATGACGGTTTCAGATACGAAAAACAGTCGGCGTTCCTTCACCGCCCGCAAATCCTTCCAACCGGGGAGGCTTTGGAACTCCTCCGTGCTGGGAGAAAAAGACTCGGTCTTGGGTAAGAGGATCACGTCGGGATTCTGCGGCAGCAACTCCTCCAGGGTTAATCGTGGCCATTCACCCTTCAGGTTCTCTCCGATAGGAGTCCCGCCTGCGGCGCGGATAACGTCGGCAATAAATGTACTGGGGCCGACCGTAATTAGGGGGCGATACCAAACGACGAAGAGCACCCTGGGCTTGGGCTGACCTTCAATCCGTTTTTCCACCTGGTCAATCCTGGCTTGCATCTCGGCCACAAGACTCCTCGCCTCGGAAGCGCGCCCGAGTATTTTCCCCAGGTCCTCGATCGAAGCCAGAGTCCCTGCCAGACTGCTTGCCGTCACGCCGTAAAGGGGTATACCCAGCCGTTCAAGCTGGTCGGCTGTCTCACGCCGATTGGCCTCCGGCGTGCCCAGCGCCAAGTCAGGCTTCAGCGCGACGATCCTTTCCAGACTGGGATTCACCATCGTTCCGACGTGGGGCTTGTTCTTGGCCTGAGGTGGAAAATCACAGTAATCCGTGTCCCCTACCAGTTCGTCGCCCAGCCCCAGAGCATAAACGATCTCGGTAATATTGGGAGCAAGGGAAACCAGGCGGTGAGGGTTGGTCGGGACATCTACGTTCCGGCCAGTCTGATCTTTAACTGTGCGCGCGGACACCGCAGGCGGCAGCAGAATCGAAAGCGTTGCAGCCAAGACGCAGAGCAAAACCGTTGCGCTGCCCAGAGAATTCACCCCGGAGGGGCGGGATGGAACCTGTCCCGATGATTTGCTCGGGAATCCCGCCATCGGGCGCTCCCCCCTTATCTCATCCCTCATCCCGTAGGGCGGACGGCGCCCGGAGGGCGGGTGCGTGGCACTTGCGGCAGGCCTCCCGATAATAACCATCGGGACAGGCTTCGCCCGCCCTTCCCGCCCCGCTCGAGCAGAATGTATCTCGTATGTGACCATAAAAAACACAAGCCCCGCGCACGCTTGACGAGGGCGGGGCTGATGCCTGCCAAAATCTGTGCCGCGCTCGTCATAATGCGCGCCCATCTTCCGGACGCCTCCGGCCGGAGCGCCTAGCAGGGCGACTGCACAGTCTAGGGCGCACGATTTTGTTTGTCAAACTCCCGTCAGGTATGAACAATAGTGGACAACATGCGATCTTCACTGGCAGTTCTCGGCTGGCTCACAGTCACCGGTATCATGGCCGTCACGATTGTCTCCGCCCAAGACAGGGATAGTCGTCAGCCAATCGCATGGTGCTATGTCCAAGAAGGACCGCTCGAGCTTATGCAGAGGGCGCTGGGCCGAAGAACCAAGCCACTGAGTGTGGGCCACGGCACGCTGGCGCCCGTGCTGAAAACCGAGTCAAAAAACGGAAGGGAGCGGGCCCTGGTCCGTGTTACCGACCTCTCCACGCTCGAACCTGTCGATGGCTGGGTGGATTCTAGCAAGGCGGAGATTGTTCCAATCGATCGTTTTCCCAGTGACGAAGAGCTCCTGCGCCAGCTCGGCAGCGAATATCGGGACGATTTCACGTTATCAAAGATAGCGTTGGCGCGCTGGCTGGTCAAACAAGGGAATTCCGGCACGGCGCTGGTTTGCTTGGTTGCGTCGGTCGCGCTTCCAGCTTCGCGACTGGTAGCTTTCCTGCCGCGCGGGGGGAATTTCACACGCGGCCCTTGGCTCGAGTTCCCTTTCTCCGAAATGAAGCCCGGAATCCTGTCTGCGGAAGTGCGCGACCTCCTCGGGGACGAAATCGAGTGCCTCATCACGCACGAGCCATTCCGCAAGGGCCCCGAGGTTTTTGGAGTGAACATCGTGATTCGCCGGCTCGAGCGCGGCAATTTCAGAACCCTCTGGTCAGCTCCCCTCGAGTCTCGAAACCTCGACTTTTTCCCTTCCGAGCTGCAAATACTCCACCCCCTCGAGAAGAATGCCGGCGCTCCTGGCACGGTGACTAAAGCTGAAGTGGAATTTCAACCCCGCGGGAACATATACATACCTGTCTGGAAAGCTACAGTGGAGTTCCGCGCCGTCGGGCAAGACAAACCTCTGAACTCAGTAAAAGTCACCAAGGCGTGTGCCTGGAATGGTTCCGAGTTCGAGCCGCTCCAGTAGTTGACGCCGTCTGCTCATCCCAAGGTCACCTTAGGGATATCTTGGCCGCGCCGCCAACCCCTGCCCCCTCTGTAACGTCCGCATTTCCCCACCATCGCTGTGCTATAATCGCGCTGACTCGAGCTGCTAAGCTTCGATAGCAGCTTTCGTTCTCGTAATCCCTGATTCAGTTTTTCTCAGCCACTCCGCGAGGTCCTCCCATGGAAGAGATTCTCCTGCCGCTATTTCCTCTCGAGCTGGTGCTCCTCCCTGAAGAACCATTGCCTCTCCACATCTTTGAAGAGCGCTACCGTGAAATGATCGGCGAGTGCCTCCGGGCGAAGACTTCCGGCTTCGGCAGGCAGGATTTCGGGGTGGTTTTGGCCAAGGGCCAGGAGATTTCAAATGTCGGTTGCAGCGCACAGATCGTGACTGTCACGCGGAAATACGATGACGGCCGCATGGATATCCTGACGGTGGGCAAACGCCGGTTCGAGATACTGTTGACCAACGAGGAGAAATCTTACCTGCGCGCCTCCGTCGAGTTCTTCGACGACGAAGGTCCAGACACGCTGGGAGAGACAGAGGCTGAAAACGCCATCCGACTTTTCCGGGAAATCATGCGACGGTTGCACCAGGCATCCGAGATGCCGGTCGACCTGCCCCAGGCTTACCGCCAGCTATCCTTCCGTCTCGCTGCGTCGCTTCCTGTGGCGCTCGAATTCAAGCAACGACTCCTTTCGCTGCGAAATGAACCGGAGCGACTTCAGCAGGTGGTCCACTCGATGGACCAACTGATCCACCAAATCGACGCCGTTCAAGAAGCCCGCGATAAGGCCGGGGGGAACGGTAACATACGGCGTTAGACACCGCCCCTCTGGCCCTCCTGACCAATTGGCTAGTATTACTCTGTTACATTCGGTCAGGTTGGAACGAGGCGAACCCTAATGACAATGACCCTTGGATCACGCTCTTGGCCTTTACGGAAGTCCGTGCAATTCGTCTCGATCAAAATGGCAATTCAGCGGTATTCCCGGTGCTGGGTCAGTTTCCGGTTAGCCGGCTACACGGCCAAGTGACCACCGACGTCAGAGGAGGAGCCGCAGGAGGCTGGGATAGTTTCCGAGTCGGCGACGACACAGGAGTTGAGGGGCTTCGGTCTACACAACGGCGTTACAGGGGATCTATCCGGCATTTCCGGTGACAGGTGGTATTCCCCAGCACCCAAGGCGCGAAAACAGATGGGCGAGGTGCTGTTCCTTTGACTCGCAGGTTGACCGGACGTAGTATTCTTGGGCTACCGTTGGCTGGACATTGGGAGTCGCGAGGTTCATAATTCGCTCGTTCATTCTTGAAGGAGGCTCACAATGAAGCCACCTGTACCAATTCTCCTGTTCTTGTTATCCTCTGTTGTCGCCTTCCCGCAAACGAAGAGCACGCCCGGAACGTCAGTCCGGAGTCAATCGGTAGCGGTTCCCAGCGCGCCTAAAGAAGCTCCAGAGACACTTGGCTCTTTCAAGCGACAGTTCTTGAACCAAGGTGTCATCGTCTACGATGTTCCATATGACGAAAGCCATTGCCTAAATTGGTACACCGCTCGACAGATGCCAGACGGCACGTATCAGCAAACACATTTCCTAACGGATCATCTTGGCATTGGGTACAGGGGCCAAACCGGAACAGTTGTTGCAGTTCAGCTCGCGAAATCTCTCGTTCAACACACCCGCGTGGGGGGAGCAAATCCTTTTGGAGAAAGTGTTAGCGAAGATGACATCGACGATCCAATCATGGAGATTGTTGTCAGATTTAAGGACGGGACATTAGCGATGGGTATGGGATACGCGAGAACCCTAGTCCCTGATCAGATGGAACTTGCGACCAAACGACAGTTGCTAAGAGAGGACATGGAATCAAAACTACCCTCAGTGATTGGAAGGAAGTTGTACGCGGTGGGTTACTCCAAACTCTATAAGCCGACGGCAACAATCGAGGACTTGAGCGGCCTAGACGAAATCCGCGCTAGACTTTCAATCAGTGACGTGCCCCTCCTTGAACCCCTCACGATCGCGAAGGCAAAGTACCTGCCTGATGTGGATGCTGTTGTAATGAAACTCAGCCTTCCTAATGGCACAGAGGGTATTGCGTACACGCCCTCCCTTTATTTTCACTTCGATGACCTCGAGGAAGAGTTTCTCGCGCATGTCGCTGGTACTCTCTTAACCGCCATTCCCCCAAACCTTACTCCCAAGGAGATTGAGGCAATCAAAGGCATGAAGGTGTTCCGAGGAATGAGCAAGAACGCTCTTGATTCCGCAATCGGCTTCTGCGAGAAGGAGAACGATTGGGGACGTGGAGGAAAGCAGCGCATCTATTTTGGCGGCAAGCTACTCGTTTACCTGGACAATTCGGGCAAGGTAGAAGACTGGCAGAGCGAGGATTAACCGGAGATTCTGCGCGGCCAGGAACAGGAAGGAACCTGCACCGTATTGGCATCTTCCAGGTGATAAAGCGCTTGGATTCGGATATCCGGCTGCGCCAGAAGTTGTTGGAGCTTGGGTCGAAGGGAGTGTACCCGGCAACCGATCGGCGTCAAAAAGTCTTGAGTTGTCACTTGGGAATTTTAGGCCCCGAGCGGTATGAATGGGTGAGAGAGGCGTTTAAGCCCTCTAGCACGGGAGAAAAGGAGGCGGTACAGTCATGACAGACCAATCGAAAGACGAAATCGTTGACGGTGATTCACCCGGGAAGCTGATAAGAATCGGTATTGACGTCAACCATTACGAGATCCTGGTATCCCGTCTTCCTGCCAATGACAAGCATTACGGAGGAACAATTCTGGTCTCTGACCTTCAACACCGGAAATGCATCACTTACCGACTTGGAGACCATTGGTCCAGATTGGAAGGTATCGTTGGCATCACGCGCTGTGATGCATTCCTTGTTTCCACTTGGCTCAACAGGTTTGCTGACATAGGCGAACTTCTCCGACTGGGTCACACGACGGTGGCTTACGAACTTACAGCCCGAGAGAGGGCTGACGCGGAAGAAAATGGTTTCGTACTTCTGAACAACTGCTAAGGCTGCCGTTGCACGCGACGGCCAAACGCCGCGCCCGAACGGCAGCGTTCGGATGGATGGAGCAAAGAATGGGCACTGAGATCAAGACATGGCAGATCATCGATGGAAAGCTCGCCCCCATTGATACCACACTCCCGGATGAAGGCCGCACCGAGCCGTACGACCTCGAACCGTGGCTGGGGTCGAACCCCGAAATTATCGGTACAGACATCATGCTTATCGGGCGCCAAGTTCCGACGAGATCCGGACGAATAGATCTTCTCGGAATCGACAAATCCGGCAACACAGTCATCATCGAAATCAAACGTGCCGAACTACCACGCGAGTCACTCGCACAAGCTATCGACTACGCGTCGGACGTTGCGGAATGGACAGTCGAGGAACTTGGAGAGGTTTGTCTGGAATACACAAACAAGACGCTCCAGGACGCATTCAACGAGACATTCCCCGACGTCGATCTTGAAACAGTCAATCCCAATAGCACTCAACGGATCATCCTCCTCGGGTTTTCCATTGAGGCATCCCTCGAAAGGATGATCGAGTGGCTGTCTGACTCCTACGAGGTCGATGTGAACGCCGTTGTCATCAGCTACGTCAAGACGAAGGGCGGAGAAGAACTGCTGACGAAGACCACGATCATTTCCGAGGAAATGGAAGAGGAACGAAGACGCAAGCAGAAGAAGTTTAGCCCCGTCAAGCATGAGGATTTCGTTCGAGCCTTGGACCAAAACGGCAAGGCCGTTTTCGAGAAGGTTTTTGAATTCGCTCAGGCGCGTGCGATGCCCATCCAGTGGGGAACACAAGGATTCTCCCTGAACGTTGACTTGGAAGGAAATCACGTCGCTGTCTACTTCTGCTACCCTCCCGACTCGATGTACAAGCAGTCCATCTACACGAGACTCAAGGGTCAAGGCGGCGTGAGCACGAAGACTCAGCTTCCAGGTGATGAAATCACGCGACTGTGGAGCAAGGCCGAGGCGACGGGGCTATTCCTGCCCGCTGGGCACGAGTTGAGATGCTCGATAGACCGGGTTTTCACCGACGAAGAGATCGGCAAGCTTCTTGCGTGGTGCGATGAAGTCGCCGCTACCATCGCGAAATATGGGCCGAAGGAATAGGATTGGCGAACCAAGGAGTGCAGGCGACGCGGTACCCGCGCGCCCGGCTCCTGTCGTTAGCTTCTGAACGATCACCGCCAAAAACAGCTATTCCCGACAACTGTCGGCGGTGGCGCAACCACTGTTGGACTCGCCTATCAAATAGTCGCGGATCGCCGCCGAAGAACGTCTCTGAAACCCCGAGGATTTGCTTTAGATTTCGCTGATCGGTCCTGCCTTGTCGCCATGTGCTTACTGATCGTTCTGCAGCGCCGGAGATTACGGACGGATGACGGCGCGCCCGGATGAAACCTTGCCACTCTCTGAGCAGCGGGGCGCCGCCGGGCCGTAGCGCCCTTGCCGGAAACTGACCCACTACCGTATTCTCACCTGAACCTAACAGAGTAATGCCGGGCGGAGTTCTATATTCTTCGCTCGCTGGTCACGCTTCTCGACGATTGCATCCCCTTCATCGCCGGCTGTGAGATCTTCGCCTGATGGATTACCTGCAAAAGAAGGTCAAGCACATCCACTGAGTTGTTCACGAACCGACGAGGAGGAGGCAGCGTTCATGAGAACGCGCCGCTTCGAGGCTCAGGGTCTCCAGGGACAGGAATCTCAACTAGAGCCGAAAGACATAAAGAAGAAGGTCTGCGCTACGTTGGCTCGGCGTGCTGCCGGGGTACACGACCACCCCCGTCTCCCCGCCGATAGAGACCCGATGATTGCTTTGCGCGAACTCGCCCTGCACTAGTGCTTGCCGAGCTTGGCAGCCATGCTCAGGAGCAGCTTGCGATTGGCGCTCGACATACCCTCGAACTCCTTCACCAACCGCTTAACAGGTTTCCCCGAGCCGACTTGCTCAGGCACCTTGGGCGCACTGGGCTTGCCCTCTCCATGAAACAAGAGCTGATACGGTTCGACCTCCAGTGCCTTCGCAAACTTCTCCAGGGTCGAAAGGGAGGGGGCGGTATACCCGCCTTCTACACGGGATATGTAGGAACGCAAGAGACCGGACCGTCTTTCGATGTCACCTTGCGACAAGCCTTTTGCTTCGCGCAACGCTCTTAATCTTTTTCCAAGTTCCATGCGGTTATTAAATCAGAATTGAGCACAAGTGTCAATCACGCGGAGTTAATATAGTCTCCGACTTACTTAAGATGGTTGCTCTCGAGGTTCCTCGCCGCTTGCGAAGCCAGCAGCTCCAGGAGCCCCAAAGCGAGTATCGAGCCCCCCACCTCGCTAAGAGGGGGCATGAGAATCGCCATCTCCGAACGATCAACAAGCTCACGATCGTTAGTGTCGGTAAGCGTAAACAGCCTTGCCCCTTTGAGCTTGATTTGGGCGGCGGCCTGATGAACCTCCCGCTTGATCCTCAAACGCGACCCGGAAACAAACATGGCGACGTCCCCGCGCCGCAAATGTAACAGGGGGTCTGAACAGAATTCGGACACCTCAATTCCCTCACTATGAATCCCCCCAAATGCGCTTAGCCGCCGGGCGCCGCGAACAACCACGGGATGATAAAGACCGCCTCCTACCAGCCAGAACCGGTCCGTAGCTCGGAGTTCCTGCGCCAACGGGCGAAGCGCGTCAGAGAGCTGGGTAAAAGACCACTCCATTTGTCCCGGCAATCGCGTCAGTTCGTCTTCGAATAACTCAAGCCCTGCGCGGGAGTGCTTAAGGACGCGCGCCGCAATCAGAGCAATACTGGAAAGTGCAGCGAGCTGGCAAACTGCGGCGGACGCAGAATCCTCAGCGCCTTCATCCCGCGTGAGAAAAACGCCCTCGCACGCCCTGGCCAGCGGGCCATCGGGGTTGCGCGTCAATGCCAGGAGTGCGGCGCCTCGGGAGCGCGCGATGCGGACGACCTCGAGCCCCTCGGGGTCTTCGCCCGATGCCGAAATCACTACCACCACCGATCGGGGACGCAGCGTGGAAAGCGTGTACGCTTCAAAGACTTTCGCGGAGCGTGCCAGCACCGGCCAGCCGGCCAGCCACTCGAACAAATAAGCCCCCGCCATACCCACCGGCAATGATGCGCCGCAGCCGCAAATGTAGATGGGTGCTTCACCCCATCGGACGTGGCGGATAAGCGTTTCGTATTCGCGGACGCCCTTTTCGAGCGTCTCACGGAGAAGCCGGGGGATTTCCAGGATCTTCGCTCTTGTTTCCATGTGCGGCCACCTTGGGGACCGGTTGGTTCCTCGTCAACGCAACTCTTCCGCTCTTGGAACGCCAGGCATCCCTGCTTCCGCGGAAATACCAGAACCATGCGCACAGAGGTGGGCGCCAAAGAGCAGGATCAAAGCTGCTCCATAAGCCCAGAGCAACAGAGTTGCGGAAATAGCGAATGGCCCGTAGACCTCCCGGAAGCGAAAGAGCGGCAATGTCTGCTCGTAAATGAGTTTCCCCAGCTCCGTCAAAATACCCCCGATCATGGCCGCGGGAAGAACCCGGTTGACCGGAACCCGGCCGTTCGGCAGGAAGAAATAAATCACGAAGCAGATCGAGACGGCGAGCGGGACCGAGATCATTTCCATAACACCACGAGAGACCGCCGCCACTACCACCGGGGAGGGGATCCATCCGAGGGTGAAGGTGAGCACCCATTGCGCGGCGGTGGAGAGGAGAATCGAAAGAAACGCCATAAGACCCGTCGCCACAGCCAGAAAGAAGGACATAGCCTGGTTCTTCAGGAAGTTGCGGTTCCGCCGAATACCCCATACATGATTCAGCGCGACTTCCAAGGGCAGAAAGACCCCCGAACTGGTGAAAAAGAGCATAACCACGGAGATGAGTTGAAGCCTGGGACGCCCTTGTGCGAGCTGGGTAAGGTTTCGAATGATGGAATCCGCCCCCGCAGGCAAGTGAATCCGCAAAAGTTCCAGGATCACGCGGTAGGCGCCCTCCCAGTGCAGCCATCGGAGACAAACTGTGAGCAAGAGGAGTGTGAACGGAAAGAAAGAGAGATACACATTCGCGGCTATCGAGAACGCGTACGCGTGCACCTCCGTCGCAAACAAATAACGCAGGCTCAGAACGAGACGGCCTCCGATTCCCTTAAACGGTTCGATGCGGCTTTGGGCCCTTTCAGCCAAGCCCGCCGCTAAGTCTCCATTCGAGAGATGCTGAAACATCAAGAACTATTCCCTCCCTCTCACCTACGATCACCCCGGCGGAGACTGTCAAGCCCGCGTGTTTCCAGCTTAGTCCAATCCAACTGAAACGAAGCGAAGTATAAACGATGTACCCGTCTGCCGCCAGAGGGCGAAGAGCTGACTACAGACTTGCACTCGGCAGCGGACCCCAAACACAATTAGACTGCAATAGAATGACCATCTGTATGATCTGCATCATCTGTGGATTGACCAGGGCAAGTCAATTTGATGCTGTAGCGGCGAGTTTATCTCGCCAAATGGCGGCGTAAAGCCGCCTCTACATCAAATTGACCCACTACTCGCGCAAGAAGTTACATTTCGGACATAGAAAAAAGTGCTATAATGGTGGTTTGCTACAAATCAATTGAGACGGTTGGGCTTCATCTGCTGATGAGCTCGCAAGCGGGGCGATTCATACTTGCGCGTCTTGTCGCGTTCAGGAATCGAAGGAGCAAAGCATGAAACGGAAAAAGCAGAAGCCAAAAGAGGCCGGGTCAAGGAAAGAAAGTTTAACCCGGCGCGACTTTTTGAAAGGGGCCAGTGTCGCCGTATCCAGCGGCTTGCTGATTACGGAAGCGCACGCGGCCTCTCCTCCAACAGCGTCGGGTGCTGTCGCTGGCCCAGGGCCTGTCCCCATCACTTTGAGGGTTAACGGTAAGCCTCACAAACTGAATCTCGAACCCCGCGTCACACTGCTCGATGCTCTTCGGGACCATCTGGACCTAACAGGGGCCAAGAAGGTTTGCGATCGAGGGGTCTGTGGCGCTTGCACGGTCATTCTGGATGACAAACCAGTCTATGCTTGCAACTTGCTCGCCATACAGGCGGAGGGACATAACATCGTGACCATCGAAGGACTTTCGCACGATGGCCAACTCCATCCCGTCATGACCGCCTTTGTCGAACACGACGCGCAGCAATGCGGCTTTTGCACGCCCGGTTTTGTCGTGGCGTGCAAGGCCTTCCTGGACAAACATCCAAACCCCACGTTTGATGAGGTTGAAGAAGGACTGGGGGGGAATCTCTGTCGCTGTGGGACGTACGTCGGCGTTCGGCAAGCCGTGCTGGAGGCCGCCAAGTCGATGAAGGGAGGAAAAGCACATGTCTAAGTGCAAATACGACTGGCCGGAAGAAGGAGAAAGGAAACTCATCGGCAAGCGGATCAGCCGCATTGACGGGCCCGCCAAGGCGAGCGGCAAGGCCAAGTACACTTACGACATGAACCTCTCGGGTATGCTCTATGGCAAGATTCTGCGCTCACCTTATGCTCATGCCAAAATCACCGCCTTGGACACATCCGCCGCTGAGAGCACACCTGGCGTGAAGGCAGTTCGCAAGATTCAGGACGTGGGCAAGGAAATTCAATGGGCAGGCGATGAAATCGTGGCCGTGGCGGCGGAAAGCGAAGACATTGCTCGAGACGCCTTGGATAAGATCAAGATCGAATATGAGCAACTCCCCTTCCTGGTTCATGAAGAAGACTTGAGCCGAGCTGGCGATCACGCTAAACAGGCCGGCACGGAGAAAGCCGGTGACCCGGACAAGGCTTTCAGCGACCCAGACGTGGTCATTTCCGACGGTTACTACGGCATAGCGGCGATCACACACTGCTGCCTTGAAACGCACGGTAGCGTCGCTGAGTGGACGGGTCCGGACACCTTGAAGACCTATTTCTCCACTCAGAACGTATCCGGAATACCGGGTGAAGTCGGTGAAGCACTAAGGCAGGCAGGCATCGATGTCAAGAACAACAACATTGAGACCATCTGCCAATACATCGGCGGAGGGTTTGGCAGCAAGTTCGGTGCCGACCGTTGGGGTATTGAGAACGCGCGGCTGGCAAAGATGGCTGGCAAACCCGTCAAACTGCTGCTCGAGCGTGACATGGATTTGGAAGTGGCCGGGGCGCGACCTTCCAGCTTCGCAAAGATCAAAGTGGCGGCAAAGAAAGATGGAACTATCGTGGCCTGGGATTCGAGTTCCTGGGGCACGGGGGGCCCGGCGGGCACTACCATGCCTCCCATTCCCTACGTCTTCACCGGCATACCCAACAAGGTCACTCGCCACACCTCGGTCAGCACGAACACCGGTCCCGCGCGCGCCTGGCGGGCTCCGACCCACCCTCAAGCGGCACTGCTCACGTGGGCTGCTCTTGAAGACCTTGCCGCGAAGCTGAACATGGACCCGCTTGAGTTCTTCACCAAGAACGCCGACCTCGCGGGCGAGCGCGCGGACGTGTACCGGCAGGAGCTTCGCAAGGCTGCTGAGCTGATTGATTGGGAGAAGAACTGGCACCCGCGCGGCCACCAGACTCCCAGTTCCATCAAGCGTGGCCTGGGAATCAGCCTCCACACTTGGGGTGGCCGTGGGCACAACAGCAATTGCAATGTGAACATTCATCCCGATGGCTCCGTGGAGGTAAATCTGGGGAGCCAAGACCTAGGCACCGGGACGCGGACCGTAATCAACATCGTGGCGGCAGAGACCCTGGGTCTTCCGCTTGAGGCGATTGCGGTAAATATCGGAGATAGCAAGTATCCGATCGATGGCGCCTCCGGCGGCAGCACCACCGTGGGCGGAGTGAGCGCTTCCACTCGTCGCGGCTGCGTGGACGCCCTCGATCAACTCTTCGCTGCCGTGGCCCCCAGCCTGGGGGTTCCCGCTGACCAACTCGTAGCCGCTGGTGGAAAGATTCAGGCGAAGGCCGACTCTTCTAAGAGCCTTACCTGGAAGCAAGCCTGCGCCAAGCTGGGTGTGAAGATGATTCAGGTGACTGGCAAGAACCCCGGTCCCTGCTCGCTGGGCTCCAGTGGCGTGGGCGGAGTGGAAATGGCGGATGTCTCTGTGGACACCGAGACAGGAATCGTGAAGATCAACAAGATGGTGTGTGCGCAGGACTGCGGGCTCATCATCGACATCAAGACTGCGGAGAGCCAGTGCTACGGCGCGCTGATCATGGGCATCTCTTACGCACTGTTCGAGCAAAAGATCATGGACGATGCCACGGGCCGTATGCTGAATCCCAACATGGAGTTTTATAAGCTGGCGGGCATTGGGGACATCGGCGAATTGGTGGTCCACATGATGACTGGACCGGGATATGACGAACGCGGCACGATTGGCCTGGGTGAGCCGCCTGTGATTTCGCCCGGGGCCGCCATCTCAAACGCCGTGGCCAACGCCCTTGGTGTGCGCGTGCCCACCTTACCGATCACTCCGGAAAAGGTTCTAGCCGCACTCGAGAAAGGAGGGGGAGCCTGATGCAAGCCTTCGAATATGTAAGCCCCACAACCTTACAGGCAGCCGTCCAATTGTTGGCCGAAGCGAAGGGCGAAGCTGCGGTCCTGGCAGGGGGAACTGACCTGCTGAGCCTGATGAAGGATCGGATTGTCAGTCCAACGCGTGTCGTCGATCTGCAGAAACTCCGGGAACTGAAGCGAATCGAATTCCAATCGGGGTCCGGTTTGCGCCTGGGTGCTTTGGTCACCTTGGACGAGTTGATCGACAATGCGGAGGTGCGACAGCATTATCCGGCCTTGGTCCAGGCTGCCCAAGGCGTCTCCAGCCCACAGATTCGCAGTGTAGGAACTGTGGGTGGCGACCTTTGCCAGCGGCCGCGCTGCTGGTACTACCGGGCGGGATATGGCCTGCTGGCGACTTACAAGGGGAAGCCCTTGGTGCCGGAGGGCGACAACCGCTACCACGCCATCATGGGCAATTCTGGACCCGCTTATTTCGTGAGTCCGTCAAGTCTGGGGCCTGCCCTGCTCACCCTGGGAGCGAGGGTTCGGCTGCACGGTCCCGAGGGAGCGCGGGAGCTTGAAATCGAGAAGTTCTTTGTCACCCCGGCAAGCGAGAGTGAAAGCGAGCACGCGCTCAAAGCGCACGAAATCCTCACTGAGATCGTTGTGCCCGCTGCCGACGGAATCAAGATGGCAGTGTACGAAGTTCGCCAAAAAGAGGCGCTGGACTGGCCCTTGACTGCCGCCGCGGTTGCGCTCAGCCTCGACGGTGATGCGGTCAGAAGGGCGCGCGTCGTGCTCGGTCATGTGGCGCCCGTGCCTTGGCCGTCACCGGAGGCGGAACAAGCCTTGGTGGGAAAGACCTTTATTGACGAACTGGCGGACGAAGCCGGAAAAGCCGCCGTGAGCAAAGCCACCCCGCTGTCAAAGAATGCCTACAAGGTCCAACTGGCCCGAGTGGCGGTCAAGCGCGCCTTGTTGCGCGCTGTGAAAGGAGAAGTGTGATTATGCCTGAACCCACTCCTCAGCCTGGCATTTCCCAGGAGCGTTGCCGGTTGTTGCGCTCCAAGTGGATGTTTATCGAAGCTGAACCTGACCCCACGGTCCCCCGCTCCGACAGCGGCATCTGTTGGTGCGTCCACACCCAGAATTGCCTTGGGCCGGATGGTGAGATAGCCAGTATGGAGAACTGCAAACCTGGCCGTGCTTGCTACGAATCCCTCTGACCGTGCGGGGGCGTGGTAGCGTGTGAAGACTCGCCCAAGGTGCTTAGAAGCCCCTGCCAGCATTGCTCTGTTAGGTTCAGGCGAGAATACGTTATCCGACCATCCGCAGCAGCTCCGCAAATCAAACAGGACTAAGGCAAATGAAAAATACACGACTCTCGCGTTTCGCCCTATCGCTCCTCGCCGGACTGCTCTTCGTCGCCGGGGCGCCTCAGACCCAGGCTCAGCAAGCGAACAAGAAGGCCCCCGATTTTGCCGAGAACAAGCCGGAGGCGCTCGGCTTCTCGTCCGAGCGACTCGAGCGGCTCCATGCGGCGATGCAGCGGGAAGTGGACCAGAAGCAGCTTGCCGGCGTTGTAACAATTCTGGCGCGCCACGGCAAACTGGTCGAGGAGAGGACCTACGGCAAGAAGGACATCGCGAGCGGCGCTCCCATGACGAGGGACACTATCTTCCGCATCTTCTCCATGACCAAGCCGGTCACCGGCGTTGCCATGATGATCCTCTACGAAGAGGGCAAATGGGATCCTTTGGATCCAGTCTCGAAGTACATCCCCGAGTTCGCCCATCTGAAAGTTTTCAAGGGCGCGGATCAGAGCGGCAACATGATCGTGGAAGACCCCGTCCATCCCCCGACCATGCGCGAGCTGATGACCCATACTGCGGGCTTCACTTACGGGTTCTTCGGCAATACATTGGTCGATAAGATGTACCTGGACCAGCAGGTGTGGCAATCCCGATCCCTGCAAGAAATGATCGACAAGCTCGCGAAAATCCCGTTGCTCTACCAGCCGGGAACTCGCTGGGTCTACGGCGCGTCGATGGACATCCAGGGCTATATCGTTGAGAAATTGTCGGGGCAGTCCCTGCCCGATTTCATGCAGCAGCACATCTTCGGGCCCCTCGGCATGAAGGACACCGGCTTTTTCGTTCCCCCTGAAAAGCGGAACCGGTTTGCCACGCTCTATGCATCGGGCCAGAACGGCGAACTGGTTTTGAACGCGGCGCCCGGCGCAACAGCCGACGACTATGCAACGCAGCCATCGATGCCTTCGGGCGGCGGCGGTATGGTCTCGACCGCCGAGGACTATCTGCGCTTCGCTCAGATGCTCCTGAATGGCGGCGAACTGGACGGCGTGCGCATCCTGGCGCCGGCCACCGTACGGCTCATGACCACAAACCATCTGGCCCCCAGCCTTATGACGGGCGAGTTCTCAATTGGTCCAGCGATCATCCGGCCCGGCATGGGGTGGGGCTACGATTGCGCGGTCTACACGGACCCCCTCGAGGCCGACGAAGTGGTGGGCAAAGGCACTTTCTTCTGGTTGGGAGCAGCGGACACCTGGTTCTGGGTCGATCCCACCAACGATCTGATTTTTGTAGGCATGACCCAGCGCAGGATCGGCCCTGGGGAGCCCAATGTGGAGGCGTTGAGCCAACCCGTGGTCTATCAAGCACTTGTGAAGCCAAGGATGTGATCTGCCTGAGCGCGACCCGAGAATCCACGTCCTGAAGGAACCCGGGGCGGAATATGCGACCCCGCTGTTAGCCGCAAGATTGGCACCTCAGTCACGGAACTCCTATTCCCGTTTCAGGCCCCTCATCCGCCTCGCCGGGCGGGACCGTGCCCCTACAAGACGCGCACAGAGCCCACTCCAACTTTCATTCAGGTTAAAACTCCGCCCTTCCGATTCAGCCGTAGGCAAGCGAGCTTTCGGAACCAGACGCAAGCAGCGCGATGAACTCGCCGCGACGCGCCGACGGAGTAACTTTCGGCTCCCTAGTACATCGAATTGAGTGGAGCTATCTGGATAATTTGCTCGAAGGAGGGTACATCATGAGGAAGCTTTGTCTTCACGCGGTTGTGGGGTTAGCTCTGATGGTGCTGTTGGCTGTCCCAGGCAGCGCAGCGATCAAGGGAGACTATATCGAAGCTCGAAGCGCAGACGTTTACACCGGCCCGTGCTTCGCCAACGGCGAAGTTGGCCTGGTTGGAAACGAGGCGATCCTGGCATGGAGAATCAAAGAAGGCGACTGGAAGGGAACCAATTTGAACGGCCTGGGCGTTGTGGCGGTCGTGAAGGCCCATGCCACATTAGGTGATCCCTACCATAGTCCTTATCCAGCCGAGTCCGTACTGATTGTCGACCAACGGGCCACCCCCCGGCAACGCTTGGCCCTACAGGATTTTGTTGCTGCCATGGCCGGGAAGCTCCTGAGCCACGTGGTTCGCGTTGAAACAGCCCCTATTCATTTGGCCTTCGCTCAGGGCGAAGAGCACGGCACTGCCCTCCTTGTGGCCGGGAACCTGGCGCGCATTGAAACGCGCAGCTTGTGCCATGGCGACGACATCTGCGGGAACGAGTTCGTATACTATCCGCCGCTCGTTCACCTGGCTCACGCCATGCCTGCGTTCACCCTTGAGGACTCCTTCCAAGGTAAGGGTTTGAACGTGGTTTGGAACCACATGGGTAAACGCAGCGCCTTTGTGGGCAGCTTTTCGGTCTCGCTCTAGTAGTTAGTTGTCAGTGGTCAGTGGTCAGTGGTCAGTTGTCAGTGGTTCGTCAGTGGTCAGTTGTCAGTGGTCCGTGGTCACCGGTCAACTGCAAGCTTCCAGCCCGCATCCCACTGACTTCATTGCCGGCTGCCCGATGGTTACTGCATTTTGTGCCTGGCAATCCCCAGATCAAGAGGGCGTGACTTGCGCTATCGGTGCTGGCACTTGGTTTCTTCTTCTGACTCCTGACTTCTGAGCCCTGACTTCTGACTCCTGCTCCCCAATACCATTTTTCAGCAACCTGATAGATTTTTCCCGGTCGCGTGCCGCACAATAGAATAGAAACGGGAAGCCGGTTGTTCCGGCGTTCCCGGCTTTGTGTTCAGAGCATCTAAGAAATGAGGGCCATTTTATGAAACTGCATCGCGCGCAGGTGTTGATTCTCGCCTCGCAACTTGTCTTGGCAAGTATGGCGTTTGGACAGACCTACAAAGTGGAAAACGCCGGAGCGCCGCCAGTCGCAGACCTTTCCAAACCTTTGCAAGATGCATTGGAATCACAGGGAACGCGGGTGGTAAACGACCAGGGAGGCACGTTGCTGGAGGTGTGGTTACGCAAGGGCGTGCCCACCAGCTCCAGCGCCAGCGGTTCTTCAGACTTTCTCTATGCTTCTCTGAGTGAAGGAGTGTTCCTTGGCGTGCTGCACTTCCCTAGTCAGGGAGCTGATTTCCGCGGCCAAGCCATCAAGCCGGGGTTTTATACTTTGCGCTACGGGTTGATTCCTCAGGACGGGAATCATATGGGGGTGAATCCCACCCGGGACGTATTGGTCCTCTGCCCCGTCGCTGTGGACAACAATCTTGCCACGGCCCTGAAATTTGATGACCTCGTAAAGTTGGGCCGCCAATCGTCGGGCACGCCGCACCCTGGTTTCCTCGTGGGAGCGCAGGTGAATGGAGATAGCTTCCCGGCTGTCGTCAAAGATGATCAGGGCCATTGGGACCTCCAGGTGAAGGTTCACGGGTCAGGCGGCGATCTTCCGATAGCGTTCACGGTGGTCGGAAAGTGGGAGGGCTAACGAAGAGCATTGAGTCATTGAGTCATTGAAAAGCGGTTCGAGTTTTTTTGTCAATGAATCAATGACTCACTGAAGCAAGGGTGAAATTGACTTGATGAACTCCTCAGAAAAACAACAGCACGAGACCTGCTCGAGCGCCTCAATGCAAGTGATGGCGATTGGCCTGATTGTGTGGACGGCTGCGCTGGCAGCTTCCCCTTTATACGCGGCCCAAGGCGAAACACTTCATTTGGCAGTCCTGGAAGGGAAGCTACTCTCCATCCCTGGGCAAGGGCCGGTCTTACGAACACATGAAAAGGATCAGCCCCTCTCCGCGACCACCACTTACCTGTTCCACACCTTACTGGACAAACGCTTGGCCAACCGCGAGGTCCGGCTCGAAGGAACGATGAAAGCCGATGGAACATTCGAGGTCGAGCGGCTTTACACGGTCAGGAATGGGAAACTCTACCGAGTGCGTTATTTCTGCAAAGTATGTAACATCGAGGCTCTTGAACCCGGGGATTGCGTCTGCTGCCAGCATCCTACCGAGCTGCAAGAAATCCCTGCCGACGACTCAACCCGGTAATCGGGTGATCTGACGATCGGGTGAACAAAAAGATGGCGTGATGCCCCAAGTGGAATGCCCCAGGTGTCATTCCGAGCGTAGCGAGGAATCTCGCTTTGATTGTTGCCTCCACATACGCCCAAGCCCAGAGCGAGATTCCTCGCTACGCTCGGAATGACATGAGAGCCGACCTGGGCGATTTTTTGTTCACCCGACCGCCCGATTAGTTGACACCCTTCACCCCCGGTGTTACAAAGGTATGAGAGCAACCTGCAAGCAAGCCCCGCAGTTGTGGTGGGTGTAGCTCAGTTGGTAGAGCGCCAGACTGTGGATCTGGACGTCGCGGGTTCGAATCCCGTCACCCACCCCATATCAGGACACTACCCGATGGTCCATTTATTTGACTTGGGCCGAAGCCGCCGATATTATTCATTTGTAAGATGCTGGGGGCGTGTAGCTCAGGTGGATAGAGCAACGGATTTCTAATCCGTGGGTCGGGGGTTCGAGTCCCTCCACGCCTGCCATCTTTTCTGGGACTTAGCGGCAGCCCTTGATTGGCGTCACAGATAGCGTCACAGATAAGAGCGAAAGCGGGGCTTGTGACCCCGCTTTCCGCTTTTCTTGAAGTCCCGTGCGAGCAGCATCCAACCTGCGTTCGATAGCTTCCGATGCCGCCATCTGAGACTGGTCTTCAGAGTGAGAGTAGATGAGGTTTACTCGGTCACTGACGTGCCCCAGCCGGTCCATTCGTGTCGCCCGCCCCATCCTACTCGCTCAGCTTGAAACAGCCATAAACGGAAATCCCGTGCGCCCGCATGTCGCGGATAAAGGCGCTGAGTTTTGTCGACATCGTCTGGCCGAGCTTCCACCAATTGGCCCATGCATGAGGGAACCGCTCTCTTTTATCCGGCGGGTGGCGCAGATATCACGCCCTGTGGCACGTCGGCGATTTAGCCATCAGCGCAATCGCTGCCGCGCATCCGTGCGCAGTCCGTGGTGGGCCTGCGAGCATTCGCAGACCCCAGTGCATCGAGATCTGCGCCGCGCGCCGAGTTGGAGGGCTCTCGGAGCAGGCGCAGGGCGACGAGAAAGTCCGATCAAAAAGAAAAGGCGGAAAAGAGGTTGAGACCGACGAACAGCAAAACAACGAGCCGGGTCAACCCAAGATGATCTTGAAGCCACTTCATAAAGAAATCCATGGGAGTCTTTCGGCATACTTCGAGCTGGTGGGATTGACAGGGGAAGGAAACTTGCCAGACCTAGCGCGTAGAGCGATTCATCGGCTAGCCTTCTCCGCGTGAGGATGTGGGGGGAGCCTCGGTTTGGCCCACACGTCGCCGAAGAAGGCTCGCCTCACAAAACGTCGATTTAGCAAGTGGAGAAACGGTGGTTTGGCAAATACCGTGTGCGTTGCGCGAGTCGCGCTGAGTTTCGTCCCTATCGTTTAACACACGGGGATTTGCCACCAGGAATCCACTGCGGATGCCGTCTGTACACGCTGTGGCGCCACTCGCGATCAATTCCAACGAGTGCTATGCCAGCACAAACTTCCTCCAAGGGGACTTCCGGGGCGTTTGGTGGTGAGAAGGGGATTTCCCAACAGCTTTCCGTTAACACCGCACATGGCTTCGCTTCATTGAGCGTTGGTTCTCCCGTAGCTGGTGAGAACCTCCTCGTGCCACTTCTCGCCATTTGACCACTTCTCTTCCTTAATGATGCCAAGGTGAGGGGCAAGGTAGATGACATTCTTTTGAGGCCCGATGTCATCATGTTCGTGAGCGACCCACGAAACCTCGACCTTCGTGCAATGTTGGAAATCTCCCGCTGGTACGGAAACTGTCAGGTCGGTGTTGACGACTCGATATCGCTGGCTCGATCCGCGCAGTCTGTGTTGCCACTGGTCTCCTGTCCGCAAAGTCACTTTCAGCGCAATCCATTTCTCTCCAGACCAGCCCAGAACCCAGTAAACGTAGCCGTCCTTCACGACAATTCTGTCTTTGGTGGGCGACTCGTTACCGGACGACCTTACGATATACGCAGCACCATCATCGCGAACAAATTCCACACGTTTGTACTTGAACTCATAAGTACCGTGAAATTCTTCAACCAATTGAGGGCCGAGGTCGAAGTACACCGGCAAGTCCTGTTTCGCGGAAAGAGGAAGTAAAGCGGCAGAAACAAGAGCCGTCAGGACTATTGCGGTGGGCAGAATTAATTTGCGTCTCACTGCCAGCACTTTACTCCAATGCGGGGTTGAATACCATACCTGTTGAGAACAGCCCTTTCCACAAGTAATCAGCAATACGTCCTTCCTGAGGGCATAGGATTTACATATCACAGTTCACTTGACGGTTAGCCGAAATTAACCGGAGATATGACCTTCCCGGTCCCGAAACGGGGTTCTCGGAGATCGGGGTAGCGGTATTCAGCAGCACACTTCTCCCAGAAGCCGGCTTCTGGCCTGGAATGTCAGCCCGTTACCATGACCCCGGTGGGCTATAGATCTGATCTGTAAACGTCATACGGATCTTCGGGGCTCATACGCAAGTGGGGCAATGCGTCCACGGTCACACAGGCCGGTGAATCGAAGACCGATAACGCAAACGTGATCACGCTTGCCCTAGAAGGATCTACCCCGGGCGCGTCGAGCAACCGATGCACCTAATCATCGCTAAGCGCCGGGCGACACGGAAGCTATCCACAAGTGGGCTTCGATACCATAAGTCTTAGTCGACGTTGCGCGCATGCTGACCCGCTCCTACTGAGTGACTGTCTGGCCAAAGTAACCCGGAGGAGGTATCGCCACCGCTGAAAAATTAATTTGGCTACCCAGAGGAGAACTGGTAAACTTCGCCATTCGTGAAATAGCAAGTATTCCGGAGGTTCAAATGGCCGTGGTAACCGCAACCAAGGGCTCGTTTACGGTTAAAGCTTACGTGGGGGACAACAAGACTCTCCTTGCTTTTAACTTCGTGAGCCAGGCGAGCGCCAAAAATCTCGCCGGCTTTACCATCGCCTGCCAGCCGCCCGGCCAGCCCTCGTACTATCTCTTCAACGATCTCCAGTTCCAGACACCCAGCAACCACGCCCAGGTCTCGACTGCGCCAGCCAACTCCACCATTAACGCGCCCATTCAGAAGTACCGCTGGACGCACGTCCCGGGCTCGACGCACCAGGGCCTTCAGCCGGTCACCGGCGCCTACATCTACAGCGTCACGCCCCGATACTTCGATGCCAACCAGTCCATGCAGCCCCTCGACCCCTCGCTGACCGTCCCGGTCACCGTCCCGGTCGGCCCGTTCAAGAAGGGCTCGCTCGCTCTCGGATTCACCCGCGGTTACATGCAGTCCGAAGCCTTCGCACACCACTTCGGTCCCCAGGCGTCGCTCCAGCCGACGGGCCATGTCCTTCTCTACAACACCACACAGCAGGCTGGAACCAACGCCCAGGGCCAGAGTTTTACCTACGCCGATGAGTACTTATGGATGGGCTCCACGGCCCGTGTCCAGGTGTTTAAGCTGCTCAACGAGGTGCTGAATGACACCACACTCCACCTCGATATGTTTGCCTATGATCTGAACGAGCCCGACATTCTCCAGATTCTTCTCCAGCTCGCAAAAGGCGGTCGGGTTCGCATCATCCTGGACAACGCTGCACTGCACACAAATAAAGCCAAGCCGACTCCCGAGGACCAGTTCACCGCTCTTTTTCAACAACAGGGAAAGAACAAGGGCGACATCTTGCGCGGCTCCTTTGGACGTTACTCCCATGACAAGGTTTTGATCGTCTCCAAGAACGGCTCGGCAACGCAGGTGCTTACCGGCTCGACCAATTTTTCGGTAACGGGGCTGTACGTCAACGCCAATCATGTGCTCGTTTTTAACGATGCGACCGTCGCCCAGCAGTACGCCAAAGTATTTCAGCAGAGCTGGCAGGTGCTGACGCAGTTTCCAAAGACCAGCAGGCAGGCGGCAGCCGCATTCGCCAGTACACCCCTGGCCACTATGCCATTCAAGGACCAGTCGCCGACCGTCCCGAAGATGAGCATCACCTTTTCACCGCACAGCGCAAGCGACACGAATACCATTCTTAGCAACATCTCGGCCCGGATCAATGCCGAGGCCTCCGCTCCGAGGGGCAGCGTGCTGTTTGCCGTCATGCAGCTCACCAACAGCCAGACCCCCGTCTACGACGAGCTCAATAAAATCCACGCCACGCAATCCATCTTCAGCTACGGTATCTCCGACGCCCCCGAGGGCACCTACCTCCACACGGTCGGCACGAAGACGGGTGTGCTGGTCACGGGCAAGCCCGGCAGCGTCACCCTGCCGCCGCCGTTTGATCAGGTCCACTCGATCGCTGGCCATGAAATCCACGACAAATTCGTTGTCTGCGGTCTCAACGGCGCGGATCCGGTTGTTTACTGCGGCTCCTCCAACCTCGCTACCGGTGGTGAAGAATCAAACGGAGACAATCTCCTCGAGATCCACGATGCAGATGTGGCTACGGCCTTCGCGATCGAAGCGCTCCTGTTGGTCGATCACTACGCCTTCCTCGACCGCTATGCTGCTCCGAAGAAACCCAAACCCGCCAAGACAACTCCTGGCAAGAAGACCGCAGCAAAAAAGACGTCCGTCAAGATCGCTGCAAAAGCTCCCCCCAAGAAGACTCCGACTAAAAAGGCACAAACAAAGAAAAAGTCCGCAAAGAAGTCCCGCCAATAGGTTTCGTAAGCGTGCGCATCGCAAGCCGCGACGGTCGCGCCCGCTCACAGCAAATGCGCGGCAAGAAAGTTCCGAAGACGATGACCACCCCTGTCAGAAAGGTTGAGCCTATGAAGAAGCACACAACCCCACAGAAGGCCGCCGCAGCGAAGAAGCCCGCCGACGTAAAGCAGGCTGCTCCGGCTTCCGCACAGCCCGCTGCGTCCTCGTCCACAAAGAAAAAGCCGCTCGTCTCAAACCAGCCCAGATCGAAACACGAAGCAGCGGTTCAGGCCGGCATGTTCCTCTACACCGATGATAACTGGTCGGTGGCCTACTTCAACGACGGCGATCTGCACTGCATCGAGCGCGAACTCTTTGGCTAGCCGCACAGCTCAATCGAGGCGCGCAAAGGACGAGCAATCTGTACAACACAGCTCCCTCGTCTGACTGGTTCTCGGGTTATCGCATTCATTCTTGTGTTGAAAATTTGCTCTCTGGCCCCTTGAATCCCAGACATATAGGCGAGGAACGCTAGCTTTCTACCTTTGGTTAGTACTGATAAAACGCGCTTCTCGTTACTAAACTCTCGAATAGTCGGCAATGCGGATGTAATCCGGGGCCCTTCAACGCTTCGTCTCACGGTCCAGAAACGGGGTTCGGGTCCCCGAAGGGGACTTCCGGACAGAAATCTCGCCAACCGGGCCGGTGCTGCTGCTGGCCAATCCCAAAACCCTGCGGCCTATGGGGAGTAATCCCGGCCGCGGCCGACAGGGGCGTGCGGAATAGGTGTCGGCACGTTTCTGGTGCATGCCTATGTCGGTCTGCCAGAGCACTTGGGTTTCCGTACTGCGGGGTGTGCAGGAACCCAATGCTTTTGACCCTCCTTCATGTCATACGCAGCCCATGTCCTCGCCTTCCTGTTGTATCGCCAGAGCTCCAGTCCGAAGGGCTCAAGCGTCATAGTGTCCGCCGCACCGGCCCACTTACACGAATTTTTTCCAGAACCTGGCGTTTGTCATTGTGCTGGCCGACTTGACAAGAGTACCCTCGCAGCATCTTGGTGCGACATTAGATGCTGAGCCTGTATAGGTGGCCAATGGCGAGCCTGAGAGGGGGTGGGCTTCCCCTAGAATTCCCTCCCTTCGAACGATCTTGACCGCCGCGACCGTGATTAGGCCCGACGTCATCACCGGCACGCAGAATTACATCCCAATCTTCACCGACAATTCCGGGGACATGGGCAACTCGACGCTGTATCAGATCGGCACCCAACTGGGCATCGCTACGACGACGCCCGGAACTCTCAACGGACACTATTTCCCATCTCTGCTGCTTGATGCCGCGCAAGCCGGGGCGAGCACTTATTTAACTGCTGACACGGAATTACAATACGGCTACGCGGGGGTCCTGTTGAATCGGGGGGCGGCAACCGCCAACAACCGCGACTGGGCCATCGAAAACCAACCGGATGCCACCCTCACCTCCAGCCAGTTCGCGATTTCCACGTATAACGATTTGGGGTTTCCCACAGCCATGCTCATGATATCAAGGTCGGGCCTCGTGGGCATCGGGACGACCACGCCCGCCGCCACGCTGGAAGTGAACGGCACGGGGAAGTTTGACAGCAACGTGTGGGTCGCGGGTCTGACCGCAGGCAACTGCGTCCAGGCCGGGGCAGGCGGTTTGCTAATGACCACGGCGTCGCCCTGCGGCAGCGGCGGCGGCGGTGGTGGCACCATCACCGGCGTGGCGGCGGGGACGGACCTGACCGGCGGGGGCACGAGCGGCTACGTGACGCTCAACCTGGACACGACCAAAGTCCCGACGCTGGCGGCCAGCACCAACACCTTCACCGGCGAGCAGATCGTCACTGCCTCGGCTAGCACTGCAATCTATGCTACTACCACCGCGAGCGGTTACACTGCAATCTATGGGGGCAGTAATTCCGGGAATGGGGTCTGGGGGCAGACTTATGGTACGGCGTACCCGGCGGTCGCGGGCACTGCGCCCTCGGGTGGTAGAGGTTCTGCGGGGCTCGTAGGGACGACCACTAGTACCTACTCGAATCCAGCCGGTGTTTACGGCGAAGGGTACACTAGTGCCAACGGAGTTATGGGAGTAAGCAGCAACACTAGCTATTCCGGGGTCCTCGGAGTGAATGCAGGAGGCGGCGAAGCCATAACCGGGGTAAACAACAGCGCTAGTTATCCAACCTTAGTCCTCAACAATAACTCAACGTCTGCAAGCGCGCCCATATTGAATGCCATAGCTCCGAACTACAGTGATTATGGTTGTACCATCTTCGTCAACGGGAATCTGGATTGTTCCGGAACCAAGTCAGCCGTCGTTCCCATTGTCGGCGGCCGGAAGGTGGCTCTCTATGCCGTCGAGGCCCCTGACGTCTGGTTTGAGGACTTCGGCTCCGGTAAGCTCGAAAGCGGGGTCGCCACCATTGCGCTCGATCCCGTCTTTCTTCAGACCGTGAATGCGAACCTGGCCTATCACGTCTTCCTTACTCCCGGCGGGGATTGCAATGGATTGTACGTGGCGCAGAAGTTGCCTACATCCTTTGAAGTACGTGAATTGGGAGGGGGCAAGTCGAATGTGGCTTTCGACTATCGAGTCATAGTCCGACGCAAGGGGTACGAAAAGCTTCGCATGGAGGACGTGACCGAGAAATTCCGAGCCGTAGTCAAGCCACCGACTACCGGTCCGCAGCCCGTACGTAAGCGCTAGCGGGTTGGGGTCAAGTTTCGCAGTGCGAGTCTCGTAGCGTGTGGGAAGTCGATCTGGAAGCGGATGGGCACTTGGCGTCGCTCATCAGTGCTATGTGGCGCCGGTGGTCAAAGTCCGCGCGGGCGGCGGCCAGTAGAGACTGACGCGCGAAGGCGCGCCAGCGGTCGAATGCACGCTTCGAGGAGCGCCGCGGGGCACGGTTCCCCGCGCGCTATTTTGACATGCCGGCTCCCGTCACCCCTCGGCTCGCTGTCGTTCAGCGAGCAAAGCAAGACGCTCGCGCCTGCTGCCAGCGCCCGACTAGGCCCATGATGGCGGGCGTCTGGGCCGGGTAAGGCTTTCGCAGGAGCTTGCTGATAAGGGGTGACGGTGGGTCGTCGATGGCGTGAAGGGGCGGGTAGGATTCAAGGATTCTGTCCCCTAACTCTTGGGCATGGGCACGCAAGTAATCTGCGATCGTCTCCAGCAGAGGCAAAGTCTCCTCCTTAGGCGGCGAGAACGGGTTTGAGGGACTTCTGGATGGGCAGTTCGGAGCCGATGATGCCGATTGAAGAAAGAATTGAGCTCCGTTGGACGCAAATGGGAGTACACTTCACACCGGCGAGAGCCAAAAAGTTAATTCCGGGTGTATCTTCGTAGCCGCCGAGGGCTCCGGGAGGGAGCACTCGGAGAGGAGGCAAATGCAATGGAGAAGCGACTCATTGTGACGATAGGCTTGGCGATCTGCCTGGGCTTCAGTGTCGGATGCCAGCGACCAACCGGACTGTCCGAGGCCGATCGAACGGCGATTCGCAAGGCGGATGAGACCGATATGATGATGATGATAGCCAAAGACTGGAAGGGGGATTTGGCCCTTTATACCGAGGACGCCATCCAGTTGCCGCCCAACCAGGCGGCGCTCCAGGGCAAGGCCGCCATCCAGGCCTGGTATGAGGCTTTCCCGCCGTTTTCCAACTTCCAGGAGCAGAGTTTGGAAATCGAGGGGCAAGCGGACCTGGCCTACGATCGCGGAACCTATTCCATGACCGTTACCCCTCCCGGGGCGGCACCCATCGAGGACCGCGGCAAGTACCTAACCATCTACCGCAAGCAGGCCGACGGGTCGTGGAAGATTGCGCGCGTGATGTTCAACTCTGACCTTCCGCTGCCGGCTCCAGAGAAACCGGCGGTCCAGCATAGAAAAAGTAGGACCCGGTCGCACGCTCCGCACCGGAAAGGTACTCGAACCTCAAAATAGGAATTCCGGATAATAGGTCTCATCGATATCCGGGTCGAGGTTCCTCTCGAAGTGTGTCGATCCTTCGCAGGGCTAGCGCAGCAAGTTCAGGGGTCAAATCCACGAGGGCGAACTCACATCCCCCATCGCAATACTCGTTGTTGCTTGAAACCTTCAAGATGATTCGCATAACTGTGTATCCTCCTCCGCCAGGGTGTTAGGACTGTCTTCGCCTAGCTCCTGACGGCTCCCCTCCCCCAGGTCATTCTGGTTGATTTGGAAGAAACTGTGGGCCAGGTTCCAGCGGACCGGCCCATTGCGGTCAGGAACCTCAATCCGCTTCTGGCGCAGGGCGCGTCGAATCCATTTCAGGAACAACTTCTTCGTGCCGCTGACGTGCACCGGAGAGCATCCCAGCCCGAGCAGCGGTTTGATCGCCCCATGCCGCTTGAGTTCCTCGTTGAACCAGCCGGCCCAATCTGGCACCACCGGCAACCCAAACCGTTGCGCGGTGCGATACAGCACAAACGTCGGGTCGTTATCACAGAGGATGGTGCGCCTGCCTTGTGGGTCTGCTCCCGGTCGCGTTTTGGCCAGCTCCGCCGAGATTGCGACTAAGTGGCGGATTGGTCTGCGGCCGGCGATAGTGATAGTCCCGCGGAAGCATTGGGCATCCTCACCCAAGGTCACGGTTAGAGGATCGATTCCTGGAGCTTCCACGGTAAAGAGGTTCTGCTCGATGACGGCTGCCCAGATGGCGCGAACATCGGAGTCGCCACCTAAGACAGATATGAGGTGGGCCTTGCCGTTCCGTGCGTCTTCGACCTCTCTAATAAAGCGATCCAACCGCAGCCGGATTCGCGTGGTGGTGTCCTTCATTCGCTTCGTGTATTCCAACACCCCAAAGCGCTCGTGGGCATTCTTCATGATGGTTGTCCTCCAGGGATTCGTGAGAATACCCTTGCGATTGGACCGCGAATGCGCCCCGCGCCTTGGTCGAATGCTCGTCCCTTCGGACATTCCGAAGCCGTTGGAACCGGGCTCAGGTTGTTGACCGTTGCGCAAGAACTGTGCTAGTTTGTGCCCCCAAGGAGGGAAAGGAAATGCGGAAAACGGTCCGGCTGGTGGTGGTTTGCGCCCTGGTGCTGTTGCCAGGGATTTTGGTTGCACAGGAGCGGTTCGACGGCAATTGGCTCACGAAGCTCACTTGCCCTGCAAAAGGGAACACTGAGGGCTACACCTGGGAGTTTCCCAGCGTCATCCAGAAGAGCAATTTTCACGGAGAGCACGGCACGGCGGGGCAACCCGGTTACCTGCTGATCGAAGGCAAGATCAAGGAGGACGGCAGCGCCAAGCTGTCGGCCAACGGCACAGTCGCGTCCAGGAAATATGCCCGTGGAGTCTTCGCCCACCAGGGCGAGGATTATAGCTACGACATCAAGGCCCAATTCAAAGAGACAGAGGGCACAGGCACCAGGAGCCAAGGACTCGGCATCGTAGGCCGCCCTTGCACGTTCGATTTTGTGAAGCAGCAGGCCACGAGCCAGGCTGGTGAACACTAGAGGTCAATCCGTCACCGATCCGACCTTCGGCCAGCCCGGGAGGGGCCGTTTCTTGAGGTGACCGCTGGGGCAAGGTGCGGTTTGCCGGCCAACCGCCCGGAACTCCGATTTCGAGCAGAAGTTCCGATTCATACCGAGTGCTGCTCTAACTGGTTCTTGCAGCGATTGCGATTCTCAATCATGTGGGATTGGCAGGGTTATTTCAGTATCGTCACTTGGCCCGTTGAAAACACCAGCGTCAACTCGTTCGAGAAGCGTTCTTTCTCCCTTACCGTGACTACGCCCTGTTCGTCTTCTTCCTCTGTTTTTTCCACCAACTTGACGGCCTGCCAAAAGGAGATATGGCGCTGATCTCCGGATCCAGAGATATCATTCAAAAGCCCTGAACATGCCAGGAGCCCGACGTGCCCTGCGTGTGAAGCCGAGTCGACTTTTGCCCTGAAAGCGCACCGGGGACCTCCTTTCTCTGAAGACCCTGTAGGATCATCATGGAGAAGATCATTGGGACTCTTCCTTCTCAAATGGGGTTCAGGCAGCCAGATGGGGGAGAGAGTGTGGTGGATATCCTTCGCGGCAGGATCAGATGCCAGCCATTTCTCCCAGAGGAAGGGGGTTTCAGGCCACTATTTCGATTCCCTGGTAGGCAGGCACCAGAGTGCAGGCTCACCACGAGACCCCAGCTTCCGAGTCGGCCAGAATCCGGGGACGAAACAGGAAATGGAAGGGTTCCCTGGAAGACGAATGGGTGTGAACTCGGAGCTGCTGGAAGGCCAAAATAGAGATTCCAATTGAAATTGGCAATTCCTATTGCTAATGTTCCGACTCCGTCCACCATCGGAGGAAGGTGACGGATTCATTACCGAGATCTGCAATAGGGGGTGTAGCCATCATGGACCGCCGCAACTTCTTGAAGAACACTGGCACGATGATCGCAGGAGCGACCCTGGGCACGAACACACTTGCCGAGGCGCTCTCACCGGACAGCGCAGCGTCGAGTCCGGGCGGGCGGCTTCTGCTGCCGATCAACCGGAACTGGCGATACAGCAACCACGCCGTCGAGGGATTCCAGGCGCGTGAGTTCGACGATTCGGGATTCGAGCAAGTCATGATTCCGCACACAAACGTTCGCCTGCCCTGGCACAGCTTTGATGACAAGGCTTACGAGTTTGTCTCGGCCTATCGGCGCCGGTTCAAGCTTCCGTCCGAAGCCAGAGGGCGTCACGTCTTCGTCGATTTCGAAGGTGTGATGACCGCCTCAACCGTGTGGATCAACGGGCAACGGCTGGGTGAGTACAAGGGAGGATACACTCCCTTCTCTTTCGATCTCACGCCCCACCTCGACTGGGACGGAGAGAACGTGCTGGCTGTCGCTGTGGACTCAACCGAACGGCCGGATATCCCGCCCTTCGGTGGTCAAATCGATTACCTGACCTTCGGAGGCATCTATCGCGAGGTTGCATTGCGCGTGGCGCCGGGAACTTTCATTGAGAACATCTTCGCCAAGCCGAAAGACGTTCTCAGCGATCATCCGAGCGTTGAAGTCGAGTGCTTTGTCGGGACCCTCGAGAAAGGCCGCGAGTCACTGACCCTTGAAGCAGAGCTGCGCGATGGCGATCAGGTTATCGCCCGCGCGGAGAAGAACATTCCCGCGGCGGATGTCTCTCCCGAGCCAGCCTCGCATTTGCTCCAACTGACTGGGCTGGGCAAGGTCAAGCTCTGGGACCTGAAGCAGCCCCATCTTTACGCGGTCGTTGCGCACCTCCGCAAAGGTCCAAAAGTCATCGATGAAGACGTGCGCCGGGTCGGCTTTCGCGAAGCTCGGTTCACCGAGGAAGGCTTCAAGTTGAACGGGCAGGTGGTCAAACTCCGCGGCTTGAGTCGGCACCAGACATTTCCTTTTGTCGGGCAAGCGATGCCAAAACGAGTCCAGCGGCGCGACGCGCTTATCCTCAAAAAGGAGCTGAAGTGCAACCTCGTCCGAACCTCCCACTACCCGCAGTCGCGCCACTTCCTCGACTGCTGCGATGAGATCGGCCTCCTGGTGCTCGAGGAGATTCCCGGCTGGCAACACATCGGCGACGAGGCCTGGAAGCTGCTGTCAATTGATAACGTGCGGCGCATGATCCGGCGCGATTGGAATCATCCCTCGATTATTCTTTGGGGCGTCCGCATCAACGAGTCCTTAGACGATCATGACTTCTATACTCGCACGAACGCCGTGGCCCACTCTCTCGATCCGACGCGCCAGACCGGCGGCATTCGATACTTCCAGGGATCTGAGTTCCTGGAGGACGTCTTCACTATGAACGACTTTGGCTTTCCGCTGCAGGCCCCGAATCACCCGCGCTATCTGAACACGGAGTTCTGCGGCCACACCTTCCCGACCAAGTCATTCGACAACGTCACGCGCTTGATGGAGCACGCACTGCGGCACGCGCGCGTTCACAGCCAGCTCGCCTCCAGCCCGTCATACTCCGGGGGAATTGGCTGGTGCGCCTTTGATTACGACACACATGGAGATTTCGGTTCGGGAGATCGCATCTGCTACCACGGCGTGTCCGACATCTTTCGCGAGCCGAAGCCGGCTGCGTACTTTTATAAGTCACAGTGCGATGCGGAGGAAGAAATCGTCCTAGAGCCGGCGTTCTATTGGTCACGAGGCGACGATTTGGATTGGTTAAATCGAGTGGTCGTCTGTTCGAACTGTGACCATTTGAAATTCTATGTCGGCGACAACCTTATAGCCGAGGGTGATCCGGACCACACACAATATGGGAACCTCCCACATCCTCCGTTCTTGGTGAACCTTTACAGGGCGGACCATCAGTGGGGTGATCTCCGCATCGAAGGCTATATTGCGGGCAAGAAGGTCATTGCGAAGTCGTATTCCGGCAAGGGGATCGACCAGAAGTTTGAGCTTCGCGCTGACGACAACGTTCTGGTCGCAGATGGAGCGGACACAACTCGCGTCGTGCTCCGCGTGACGGATGAGTTTGGCGCAGTGCGGCCGTTCGCCACGGGCGCGGTCGCGTTGGAGATCGAGGGGCCGGCAGAAATCCTGGGGGAAAACCCTTTTGTTCTCTCCGGAGGAGTCGGAGCAGTCTGGATTCGAGCCAAAGAAACGCCCGGGGCTGTGCTGCTCCGCGCGAAACACCCGACCCTGGGCGCACAGGAGGTTAAGTTGCAGATCGAGGAGGCGACGACGATGGCGCTTCCGTAAGACACGGCGCTGGGGGTTCCACACAAACTCCTTCGCAGACTCCGCCCTGACGTTTCGGGTCGCGCGGGCGCCAGCGTTGGAAGCGCGTGTGGACTTGCGCTCCTCAGCTTTGCGCTTCGCTTCCTCCTGTGCTGCCTTGGCGGCAGCCTCCATGGTGGCCTTGGCCTCGGCCAGAGTGCTGGCGGTTTGCTGGTGGGTTTGGACATAGCCGGCCAGATGCTTCCCGAGTTCCGCATCGAGTTCCTCGGGCGGGCCGGTGTAGGTAAGTGGGGTGGTTAGAGTAGGGTTCTCGTCGGCCTTTGCCTGGGTGGGGATAACATTGACGCGCAGCCCCGCGAAGCGGGATCATCCACCTTGGCCACCGTGATGAGCACAGTGCGGCCGGCAAGAAGCGGCATGAGTTCAACGAACACAGGACCTCCTTTTCGTGACACAGGCACCACGCGTGTTGTTAATTGGGAAGAGGATTGGGCAGTGGGTCAGTTTGCGAGAAGTGTCGCTTCGTCCATGTGGCTGTTCGCAAGAGCTAAAGGGGCTACGGTATGTAGTTTCCGAGTCGGTGACCACTAGGGAGTTGGCACTATACTTCTGCTGCCGGGCGAGTCGCGACGGCTTGATCTCGTGCTGGGCGACTCGACCGAAAGAAAGGTGTTCCACCACACCGCTAGGGCAGCGGTGTTAGAAAACCTGCCCAGAATCGCTCCCGTAGAAACCCTCAAGAATGGGCTTGTTGATTTCCACTCATGGCGTTAGAAATGTGTAGTTTTCTAACGCAGTCGAACTATGGGTTATAATGTTGGGTCGCGACGAGCGGGTATACGAACAACATGTTCTCGGGCCCGCAGAATAAATCGAAAATGACGAGGTTTCCGATGCATATTTCCTTGCACAGACCCGGCTTCTTGATCGCCTTGGTTATGGCTGCGTGCGCTCTAGTTTGGCCAGTTGCCCTATCGGCCCAAACGGGTCTGGAGGGCCACTGGGAGGGCGCGATTGAACTACCCGGGACGGCCTTGCAGATCCGGATTGATTTCAAGAGCGCCGGCGCAGCGTGGCAGGCCAACATCGATATCCCGCAGCAAGGTGCTCAGGGAGTGCCGCTCCAGGCCGTGCGATTCGCGGCGCCACAGGTTCATTTCGAGCTTCCCGCTGGCCCCGGCCTGGCTGTTTTCGACGGCAAGCTAGATGGCAACAAAGTCAGCGGGAACTTCTCTCAGGCTGGGCAAACATTTCCTTTTTCTCTCGAGCGCAAATCGGCCATGGTACCAGCGCCCGCCGCGCCAGCCACGCCGACAGCAAAGCCGAGCCTCGACGGGCTCGACGAATTCGTCACTCAGGCCATGAAAGATTGGAAGGTACCGGGCCTAGCCATCGCCGTTGTGCAGGGCGATAAAGTAATTCTCCTGAAGGGCTATGGCTACCGCGACCCGGAGAAGCAGTTGCCGGTGACCCCGAATACACTGTTTGCCATTGGCTCGATCACAAAATCCTTCACCGTGACCACCCTTGGCATGGAGATGGACGAAGGCAAATTGGACTGGGACAAGCCCGTCCGCGATTTTCTACCCACCTTCAAATTGTATACCCCGGCGCTTAGCGAGGAGATGGTGGTGCGCGACTTGATTACGCATCGTTCCGGCTTGCCGCGCCATGACCTGGTCTGGTACTCATCTGATTTCTCGCGCGAGGACTTGCTCAAGCGCCTGCAGTATCTTGAGCCGAGCAAGCCCCTTCGCGCCAAGTTCCAGTACAACAACCTCATGTTCATGACCGCGGGTTACGTTGCCGGACTGCTGAACGGCACGAGCTGGGAGGATGCTGTCAGCCAGCGCGTCTTCAAACCTCTGGGAATGACCGGCACGAATTTGTCCGAGCGGGATACCCAGAATAGCCCGGACTTTGCCCAGCCCTATCGCAAAGGCCGCGACTTAAAGGCCGAATTGAAGCATATCCCCTTCGATCCGCAATGCCCGGACCGTTGCGCCATGGGTCCGGCCGGCGAAATCAACAGCAATGTCGCTGATATGAGCAAGTATCTGCTGTTCCACATGAATCAGGGGAAGTTGGAAAGCAAACAGCTTCTTTCTGAAAACAACGCCGTGCAGATGCAAACTCCGCAGATGACCATACCGGGCGCGCCGGCGTACAAAGAACTCGGTGAAGGCAGCTACGGAATGGGCTTCTTCATTTCTTCTTACCGTGGGCATAAAACGGTCGAGCACGGCGGAAACATTGACGGCTTCAGTGCCGAGCTATCGTTCCTACCGGCCGACAAGATCGGCGTCATCGTATTCACCAATCTCGATGGAAATCCCCTGCCGAACATCGTCGCCTTTAACGTCTTCGACCGCTTACTCGGGCTCGACCAAGTCCCATGGAACCAGCGATTCCTGGAGTCCGAGAAGAAAGGGAAGGAGTCGGAGCAGGAGGCGAAAAACAAAGGCTACACTCCGCAAAAGCACGGCACGCATCCCTCCCACGACTTGAAAGACTACGTCGGGGATTACTCGAATCCCGGCTATGGCATTGTCAACATCGCCCCCGACGGCGATGCCCTCAAGTTGACGCTCAACAAGGTCAGCAAACCTCTGAAGCACTATCATTACGACGCCTTCCAAGTACCGGAGGATCCACTCGACCCGTTCGAGAAAATGAAGGTGATGTTCCTTACGGACATCAACGGGGACATCTCCAGCCTGTCTATGCCGCTCGAAGCCAGCGTGAAGGACATCCTCTTCACGCGCATGCCCGATAAGCAACTCACCGAGCGCAGTTTCGTCGAGGCCTTCTCCGGTCAGTACGAGCTTCCCGGAGTTCCGGTACCGCTGACAGTTACGCTCCGTGGCGATCACACCCTCGTTGCCAGCGTTCCCGGGCAGCCCGACTATCAGTTAAACCCGAAGCGTGGCACCACTTTCCAGCTCGCAGATTTCAGCGGCGTTACGATCGAGTTCAAGCGCGATGCCTCGGGAAAAGTGACGGAGGCTGTCCTTGACCAGCTCGGCACCGTCATCATTCTGAAGAAGAAATAGGGCCCTGAATAAGCTGAAGAGAAGAATCGAGCTACCGTTTGTGGAGACAAACCCTGTCTTTCCGGCGGTTCGACGTAGCTTTGCCACACTCTTGACAACGTGAAACCATGTACGCGCTTTGAAGACTATTCTTTTCGGAGTTTCTGCCGCCGATCCTGCGACTTTCTCATGCGTCGGCCTTCTTCTGATGATTGTGGCTATTATGGCCAGCTACATTCCAGCGCTTCGAGCTGCGCGCATGGATCCCATCCGAGCGTTGCGCAGCGAATAACGAAAATGGCTGTAAGACAGATGTTCAACAGCGGTTCTGCACCTATACCTGCGGGGAGAAACGATGCGATGCTTCGCTATAGTTGGGCATAAGAATGGGGTTGTCGGTAACTACGTTTGTTCCTTTGTATAGTTAGCCGCCATCTCCGGGATTGTTCCCGAGTCGCGTACTCGGGAGTAATCCCCTTGGTTTCAAACGCCCATTCAGGAAACTGACCCACTACCGAAGATTGAGTTGATCTGGACGGGTAGACGAAGGTGTGTATACTCAGAGGCGGTGGAAGGCCAAAATGGAGATTCCAGTTCGGACCGGGAGGCGGTGCCATGCGGAAGCGATTTGGACATTACTGGTGGGCGTTATTGGTTTTGGCGGGAGGGGTTTTGTTTCTGCCTGGCTGCGAACAGAAAACCGTCAACCACATATTGATCGACCCGCACCGCTATGCAAACCATGAAGTCGGGGTGGTCGGCAAGGTGGTCAGGAGCTACGCGGTCCTGGGTCATGGGGCTTACGAAGTTGATGACGGGACAGGCACACTATGGGTGATCTCGAAGACCGGCGTGCCGCGGGAGGGCGAGCGCGTCGCAGTGAAGGGGACAATCCGCGACGGCTTCAACCTGGGAGAATTGGGACCCCTCTTGAAATTACCTGAAGCTGTCCGTTCCGGCGTAGTTATGATTGAATCTGAGCACAAAGCAAAAGACTAGATTGTATGGCGCTGGCAAAACTAGGCGCGGCAGGTACGCTCCCCAACTCAACGCGGTTGCATCCCAGAGCCCAGGGTTGCCACGATCCCGCGCAGAATGCTTCGTTCTTGGCTACCGACCGCAGCGGAGTGGGCGCCAACTATTGGTAGAGCCTATTTCCATAATGTAGCGTTCATCGGACGAGTGGAGCTGATGGTGAAGAAAATGCTGACTCGAGCAACTCGCCATGGCCTCACGGCCAGGCTTGGATACGATGCCCATGTAGGTGTGGTGTTTATCATGCTCACCCCTCGAAGTAACTCGGGAGCCTCGAGCAAAGGCTTGCAAGCCCTGCATGGACAGAGTAGGAAACGTACGGAGCTATAGCTAGTGCTTCCTTCGCATACACCTACCCGGTAAGAATAATCCCACCGGGTAGGCATACATCACACTAACTAATGCTAACGCATGGACGTCACATGGACGTCATGAGGTCTCCGCCGTCACCATTAGCCGCCATTGCCATCACGCCTTGCCATTTACGTAGCAGGTGCCTCAAGACTGACCGATTGGAGGCCTTCTTCAACGTACAACGCGGGTGCCGCTCTTTAAGCTGGCTGTGCTTCTCTAGGCCCGTGGACGTATGAACTGGAATAAACGCCTGGTATGGACTCCATACCCTTTCCCGAGAGGTGGTGCAGAAGCTGACGTGTGTGATGGACTCTACCTTGCCTTCACGGCTAGCCACAGAGCAGGGATCTAATCGGGAATCTCTGTGGTTAGCTACGTCGCCGGTGTGGATCCCCACTGTAGCGGCCGTTGCTTTAGTCACGTAACTGGCGGAGAGTTGCTTCTTGGTCAGCTTCATTCTATTTCCACTAACTCTCTCAATGTGCGCAGATGGCTGGTTCGTACTACCGGCCACGGGCCGGGATGCTGCTGGATACTCCGGCCCTTTGCTTACAAACTTGTAGTGACACGATTCCGGGAAAGATCCAAATGCGGTCAATTGTTGATGGGATCGACTTACGGCACGGATTTTGATTTCCCCTAGCCCCTGTTTCTCTGCCTCGGTAGGAGGGAGGCCGGTAGCTACCGACTACCGGCCCTGAAACAAGGGAAAGCTAAACTTCTGTTCTTCTCCCCTGGTTGGTATAGAGTTTCTCGTACTCTTCCGACGCCAGAGCAGGACATATTCGGCCGGTTTGAGGGATTTACGATTCGCTGCGGGACCCAGTGCCAGGAGGGCTCGATCCGGGCCGAGAATCGGAGTGCGGGACTGGACTGTTCCGTGTCGCTCCCACGAAAGCAGGGGCGGGGTCACATTTCCAGTAGGCGGACAGCCAAGCGCCTGTCGTGCACGAACTCGCCGACCCTGAAGTGGTGCTAGATTCTAGGCTGCGAATTCGTAAACAGAACTACTTCAACAATTCTGCCGCTTTACTGTAACATTGTTACATGGGCTCCGCGAGTCGTTGGGATTTTAAGGGCGAAGCCCTTGGCTAGTCTTTATCTAAAGAAAGCAGCACCGTCGCCAGTCTGAGCCGGAGGGCAAGATGCGAGTCGTTTCACGGACGACCACATTTCTAATGTGGAAGTTCTATCGAACCAAAGTCGTACCTGCCTGCGTGCTTGTCGCGCTTCTGTCCATTCTGTTTGGTGGCGCGCTTGTTGTCGAAGGCTCGCTCTCAGAAGGACAGCAGAGGATCGACTGGACTACGGGCGCGTTGAATGAAGTCGTCGTTACGAATCTTCTCGCCGCCTCCCTGCTAATGCTATGCCACGCCACATATCTCGCCCTAATGGCGCATCACCTTGTCTACAGATTCCCAATCGAGCGGCGACAGTGGGTGAGCCTCGCGTACATCGCCATCGTTTTCGCCTACATCACGCACGCCCGGCACACGTATCTGGAGGCTACAGACCAGCACGGAGTTCTGGGGGCCGTTTGGTGGAGCAGTGCTGCTTTCGCGGTTGCTTATTATGCCATGGCGTACCACGGAATCAGAGAGCGTCGTGCCGAAACAGGGTCTGCACCTAGGGAACGCCAACGTCCGACTCAACAGGTCCGGAGCAATTGGATGCTGCGGACAGATCTCACCATAAGCTTACTGGTGACGATCATGTTCGTGCGCGCAACCGGTCTTTTCAACTGGAAGTCGCCGTTGTCCATGGTGGGAATTCCGTCGGTTGCCCAAGTGCTTCGAGACCTGCCACTGGCCTCGGCGCTGTACGCGCAAGCGTCGCCGAAAGACGCCCTGATCGCCATTGCCCTTGCTGCGTACGTATTGGCGAGGTGCGTCACGCAGCGTCGGCTTCGCAGGGACCAAACAGAAAGGCAGAACAAGATCCTGGCTATTCAGTCTATCGGTCCCAATGGGATCAATTGGACCGCTATTCGGAGCTTTCTTCCGAAGAATGCGGTCTGGCTCGACCTTGCCGGCGGCCCAGGCAAGAATGTTCGAGAGCTGATCGGATTTCTCTACAAGAACGATTCAGCGTTCCCGACAGAGGTTATCTTTTTGGACGATGACTGTAAGGCCTTGACCGCCGCTTCGAACGCGTGGAAAGAGGGATGGCCTGCCCCGACCAAACAGACCTACGACAACGCGAATATGCGTTCAGAGAAGAGTAGGGAGACTCTCGCGCGCTGCCAAGTGATTCACATGGGTCACGCGGCATATGAACCGGCGGTCGCAAATGCTGCCTTGCATCTTTTGCGCTTTTCAAAACCGGGTACATGGCTGCTGCTTCGCTATACATCGAACGCGAGCTTCTATCGCGTGATCAGCGCGTCGACTGCATGCGCCGTATTGCGGCCATACATTCATCACTATACCCATCAACTGCTTATCGAGGACCTGGTCAGCCAAGGCTGGCAGAAACGAGGGGACCACATTCTGCCCCGGCTGTGTGACATTAGTGAGCGCGAGAATCGTGAATACGTCATCGATTGGTGTGACGCTCAGTACGGCGAGTTCTCCGGTGACGTGGTCGAGCGCTACTTGCAAGGATTTGCTGCCGACGGGCAGACTCACGTGCTCAACTGTGACCGGTTGGTTCTGTTCGAGAAAGTTGGATAACCAGGCTCCTACCCGGTAGCTCCTTCTGGCGATCGCGATGCGGACAACTCCTCGAAATAGACTCCGAATCTTCGTTTCTGGCGTCGATAGTACGCCCGATCCATATTCGGGCGTGAGCGTTGCGCGTTCGCTTCGACTGGCGTTTCCAGGATGCGAACTGGTTGCCTTGGACCAATCACCACAAAGCTCCGGTTTAAGCTGGTCGGATTTCGATGACTGGCGCGTGCTATCCAGTCGAGTTGACCTAGCGCGTCTGTGCGCGAACCTGGCTTCTAATGAGTACCTGATCCCTTGCGTTGACGAGGAGATCCACTGGCTCGTGGGCAATGTGCGGGACAACGAACGGGTACTGATGCCCTCGGATCGATGCCTGCGTAGGCTCCGAAAGCCCGCGCGTGTGCTGGCCAAGTTGTTGGAGGTCCGCAGCCCGGCGTCCATTCTTGTCCCTGCCAGGCGAGAGCGATTGGACGCATTCGTCGAAAAGTGTGGCCCCCACGTATGGCAAAAGGGGCGCATTGCCGATGCGGAATTAGCCAGTCTTGAAACCATCCGCTCAAGCGGGGAGTTTGCCAGCGATAAGCCTCTGAGTCGCAGAAAAGACTTATTCCTGCAAGCTCACGTCGACGGATCGCTGGAGGTACTGTCCTTCGCCGCATACAAGGGTCGATTTCTAAACGGCGTTTGGATGCGAAAGCTCGGTGTCACTTCAAAAGGGAAAACATGGAGCGGAGCTGTTATGGAACTATCGGCCGAATGGCGATCGCGATTGCAGACGCTCGTACACCAACTTTCCTGGCATGGCGGCGGAGCCTTCGAGTTCGTACGAGACAGTCATGCTCAGCTATGGCTCATCGACGGAAACCCAAGGTTTCCGGCCTGGATTCACGGTGCAACGCTTTGTGGTCTCAACCTGCCGGCGGCTCTGCTCAGCGCAGCGTCGGGCACAAGGGCGCGCAAGGGGTCGGACAGGTGCAAAGAGTTCTCGCGCGTGGTTGTCGAGGTTGCCGTTCGTCCACAATTCGCTTCCTCCTTCGAACCACATGCTGTCGAGTGACGTCATTCGGAACGTAAAGCGGACCGCGTGATCAACTGAACCCCTTGTCACCGAGGCCGACGGATTCTCCACGATGATCGGAAATCGTTTTAATCCACAGATATCAATTCACCTCAGCGGGCAGGCGGTTTATCGGAGAAATGCCTGCTGCCAAGACAACGGTAGATCAGCGGCGAGTAGTCGCCTTAGCAACGATTCCGGAGGGTCAGTGGGGATTCCGGTTGGATCACGACGCCCTCTGAAGCAATCCACTTCATCGTAGAACGCCCTACGCATAGTAGTGGCCCTGCCGTGCAAGGCGAAACATCCAGTGTTCAATTGCGTCAGGAGATGAGCGAGGCCACTCAATTGTGGGAACTGCCGGGGGAGCCCGTCAGAATGGGATATCTTGGTCGGCTGTCACGCTCGCCGCCTCGTTCAAGGGGTTGTCGCTTTCCTCGACCGGCTCCGCAGGCTTTGAGGATTCAGCCGCCTTTGGACCGGTTCCGTTCTTGGGCGGCCCCAGGAACCTGAGTGCGGTGACGACTACCTCTGGCACGTTGCGCTTTTGGCCCTCGCGATCCTCGTAAGTCCGTAACTGGAGCCTCCCCTCAACGTACAGGAATCTCCCCTTGCTCACAAATTCGCCTGCAATTTCCGCCCATCGCCGCCAAGCGACACAGCGGATCCACAGCGTGTTGGTCTTCTTCTCTCCGTCGCCGTTCTTGTAGGTTTCCTTCACCGCCAAAGAGAAGTTGGCCACCGGTATGCCGCCTGGAGTGAACTTCATCTCACTGTCGGCACCAACGTATCCAATGAGCATCACTTTGTTCAACATAATGTGTACCGTGGGACGCAGAGGCTGGAACGAGCCTGCTCGTCCGTCACGTGCCTCCTTTTGTCGTGGATGGGTCGAATATGGTGTGTCGTTTGAAAGAGTCACTCCTCAGCGAACCGGAATTTGCGGCTGATCCGATCACCGGCCAGCACATCCATCACTCCAGGGTCATTCCAGAAGCGGTGCGCGTTTGAGTAGAGCAGGAGGCCGTCCTCGCCAAGCTGCTGCGCCAAAAACAGGGCATCGACCGGCCCAATCGTCGCAGCCTGACGTTCGCCCAGCACGCGCGCCAGTTCCTCGCCGCTCTCTCTACCGATCGCATCGAGGCCGCGGACCACATCCCACCCGAGCAGCGGTGGAAGCTGCCGGCCTTGCTTGAGAGTCTCGATGATGAAATGGGTTGTGCTTGCCGGGTCGGCAGTGCGTACTGCGACAAGCGGAGTTGATACACAGCGCGCAGCGTGGAACGCCGACGCAAACTCCTCCATAGATCGAATCATGTGCGTGCTCCTTTCGGGAGGGACATTCAAAGGGCAAAGTAAACCGAGATGAGCGCTATTGACCAAACAGGTGTTCCGAACGACACAGACAACGCGTCAGCTTGGCCGTATAAAAGGAGTGATTCATTACAGGTTAGCCAGCTCGGAATCAGAAAAGGAGATTTCAGATGAAAACAATCATGTCCTGCCTAGCGCTAGTCGCTTTGGCAGTGTTCACATCAGCCGCGTTCGCCCAGGAGCCAGCGCCAGCCCAGCAGCCGGCGGCAGCCCAGGAGCCAACCCTCACTTCCGCGGAAGTGAAGTTTGACACGACCACAGACAATAAGGATCAACAAACCAAACTGGATGTTTATGTCAAGGCCAGTGACGGGCATGAAATCGCCAAGGCCGAAGGCAATGAAGGCCGTTGGAACAAGAATTCTACCCACACCGTCACGTTAAAGGTCGAGGGCAACCCAACGAAAGGAGAAGTCGCGGACGGCACCGTTACGCTGACTCTCCACCCGCAAAGAAGGAACAAATGGTCGTTCGACTACAAAGTTACTCTCAAGTTCTCTGATGATACCTTCATCACAAAAGATTTTAAGGGCTGTTACTTGACTGAACATGACCCAGCCCGGACGGATTCTTTTAAGTGATACCGGAGGCCTAGCCAAGCCAAGTGGAGCCCTACCAGGGCAGGCCAAGGGTGGGGAATCCCGTAACTTCCACCCGGCTGCCTTCCTTGATGCTGACTTCGGTCAACTGCTCGCTGAAATCAGCAGGAGTGTAGCGGTCGCTGAACAGGCGCAGGACCTGGTTGCGACTTGTGCGCAGCGGCAGACTGCTTGGCTGAGCCTCATTGAAACGCCCAAGGACAGCGAAGTCGAGGCATGCACGGATTTCTTGCCAGAGACGGCGCCTGTGTTGTTCGGAGGAACCATCTCCCCAGGTCCAATATCGACCCTGGGCGAGTTCGTGTTCCGTATAGCCGCTGAACATGCCGAAGCTTAGCTCTGGGGCTTGCCGACGCAAGCCTTGAATCAATCGCAGTAAACTGTCTGCTTGCTCCATGGGCTCGCCACCTGAGAAGGTGACGCCTTCTAAGCCGTGCTGTGGCTGTGCCCGCAGCACTTCCTGAACTACGGCATCAACCGTGACTTCGGCGCCATGAAAATGATGAGTTTTAGGGTTCCAACACTTCGGACAACCGAGTGAGCAACCCTGGAAGAACACCACGGCGCGTAGGCCTGGCCCATTAGCACGGCTGGCGGGAATCAACGCGTGAAGCAGCATGGCAGGCCTCCTTCAGCGCTGGCTCTTCTCTCGTTGGACCTGCTCGCCGGTGTAATAGGCGGGCTTCTTCCGCTCCACCTGCACGCTGTCTCCGCCACGGAAGTCATCAAAGGCCTTCTCGCAGCCCTTTCCTGCAAAGCCCACCAAATCGAGCGTGGAATTTCCTTGCTCGTCAATGGTGATCGTGATGGTTTTCTCTTGCATGGTGGCCTACCTCCGCGCAACAAATTGCAGCCTCACCTGCTGCCCTTCCGAGGTCTCGATCACTTCCCGGCCTTTCAGGATGTAGCCCCTCGCCCGCGCCATGGCCAAGGTCTGCTTCTCCTTATAGACCTGCTGGACACGTCCCAGCCACTTGGCCCCATAGCCACGGTGCCCGTCGAGTTCGTCTTTAATCATGGCGAGCTGACCGTCCGGCTGACGTGCGAATCCGATATCACCACAGGCGCCGCGCAGGTGCTGGCGCCGGATAACAATGTTCCCGACCTTTGCCTCCTGCTCCGAGTAGTACGAGTTCAATTGCACTTCCTCCGGGTGGACCTCAACCTCGTAGCCCATCTCCTTCAGAGCCTCCACAAGGTACTTCTCCTCGCGCAAGACCGTCTGAGTCACACCGTATTTCGACATTCGATGCCTCCTTCTTCTGCCCATGTAAGGCATGTTGGACTGGTCGCGGGCAACCTACTGCTGCCCGAATCATGTCTCGGGTGCAGCCAGCCCAGCAGATGTACTTGCGAGGGTCTTCGATCGAGATTGAGAGGTTGTCTCCGCTGCGGTCGTGCCCCTCTTCAGCGCAGGATGGGAAGCGGGTCACATTGTTGTGCCCCACCGTGCGGAGCTTGGTGTTGATGTGATCGAGGATCCGGAATTCTGGCCCAGCCGCATGCCTCCTCATCTCCGGTTCAGCCTTCGGCTCTGGTGGAGCGAGCTGCGGTGGGATGGCCTTCCCAGCAATCAATCTGGCAAGTTGGTCACCTGTCATCTTGGGAAGCGAATTCAGGTAGCACATTTGCTTCTCAAGATCTTCATCGGCACCGTCAAACCAGAAGCGCTGAGCTGCGCCCCGGTGAATGCCCAGCGGTCCACGCATGGCATTGCCGTACCTGCCGGGCTTCAACGCATCGTGCTTGGGGAAGACCTCGATTCCTTCCCGCTGCTTGCCTCCCTTGACCGGGATACCCAACCGCAGGGCAAGGCCGCAAACGTAGATCCGGCAGTCCCGCGCTGGGAGCGGCTCCGCGAGGAATATCCGGAGATGCCCGCCCCGATGGCTATTCTCAAGAGCCGACTCCACCCCATCCTGCCTGAGGTAGAAGCTGAGCTTGAGGAGATCCGTAAGCGAATCCTGATAGTCCGCGTCGACGGCCACCCACTTCGAGCACTGGGTGGCGGGGTTGATCGAGTAGAGGCCGATAGTGATTTCGCCTTCGAGGTGGCGGCGGATTGTGTCAGGTGTCAGGCTGAGCCCCTGGCCGGTTTTGTTGTCCTTGGGACGGTAGTAGTAATGCCGGGCGCTTTCCGGGTGCGGCCGGTTGGACTGGAGGGTGTAGGCCCGGCGGTTGACGAAGAGGCGAAAGTAATCCGCCACCACACTGGCCGGCGCATTTAGACGAAGGTTCCGCATTCTCTCCTCCCTGAAGTCAGGTGGACAGCACCGCTACTTCATGTTCGTGGTGAAATGATAAGGGTTCTCTGCCACATGGACCGGATAGGCCGTGGTCACGAACTAAATGATAACTACGTTACGCAGTGGGGATGAACGACGAGTTACGCCCGAATATGATCTCGGCCAGTTGCACAAGGAAATGTACATCGACCGCGTGCGCGCCGATGCCAACTCCAGATCGGCAATGCGGCCACCGAGACGTTCCGTTTACGGA
>Ga0208937_1000027_pt1 | contig 142236 bp, 109 predicted proteins | sample June2015DPH_11_5_FD_184705 | JGI IMG/M metagenome (GOLD analysis project Ga0208937, IMG submission 184705) | Peatland microbial communities from SPRUCE experiment site at the Marcell Experimental Forest, Minnesota, USA - June2015DPH_11_40... | ecosystem: Environmental > Terrestrial > Soil >... | reverse complement strand
TCCACCGCCTCATCGAAGACGAGTTCTACGATCTGGAAACCTTTCACACGCGTACCGACTTCCTCGGCAAAGCGTCGCTCTACCAGCTCTACTTCAACCTGGCTCGTCCCAATTCCCATAAGCGAGGTCTCACCCCATGGCAGATCATCCACCAACTCGATCCCCGCCTCCCCCTTAAACTCTGCTTGCTTCCCCCTGCCTTCCTGGATTACCGTCTCGACAGCCAGGGGGGATACGATGTACCCCGACTTCCCTACCCTTCCGGCTGCGGACATGATCGAGTCTTCGTAGCGCCGCCGTCTTGGCGGATTCTGCGATGCGAGCAAGATGCCGGCGTTACCCTTGAGCCGTCATTATATTTTGGAATCCTCTATAAGACTCGAACTCGCGGCTGGCACCCCCTTCATGATGGCGCACCCGCCCGAGAGGGTTTGCGGTCACCGAGCCAGCTTGGCATGCCAACTCGACATTGTTTTTTCCGAAACTTACGCGTTGCTAAGGGCAGCCGCTGCGAAGAACGATAAGCAGTATTCAGCAACTATTGGAGTTAACTCCTGTCAACGGCGTTTCTTGCATCTGTCAACACGAACCAGGGTTGGGGACTTTGCGCCTTTTCACCCCCCGTTGGGTTTGTCAACCGTCATTTTCCGCACTTCCTAATCTCATGATTTGTGAAGCAATTCCAGCCTCTGTCCAATTCAAAAATCGCTAAGCTGTTTTGTTCCTTCGGCTTGAATCCAACCTTGTGGAGTTCTTTGATCTTCTTGAGTTTGGCATGAGGCGTGCCCCTTTCAATGGTGCGAGGGACTTCGGGTCCTAGGAGCCCGTCATCAGACGGGTTGGGGGTTGGGGATACCGGAAATCGGACGAACCGGAATCTCTAACCCCCGTTAAATCTCAAGATCAAAGACAAGCCACCGAGTGTTCCCTTCGCGACCAGGGCTAACCCGACAGAGGCATATAGTGGTGGATATCACAAGTCTCTCTTTCCCGCTGTCTGAATGAAAGAGATATCCCCGGCCCTGCGTCCCAATTCCTTGAGGCGATGGAAAAAGACGTGCTCGTGGAAAAGCTAGCTGGGTGAAACTGCCAGCCTTCAAGATCGAGTCGTGAAGCTTTAGTGAACAATGTAGACTACAAACCGCGGCTCGTTTTTTGGGAGGTGACCAAGGGATGTAACCTGCGTTGCATTCACTGTCGTGCCACCGCTACAGAACTCTCATCACCAAATGACCTACCTATAACCAAAGCCCTGAACTTAATAAAGCAAGTCTCTCAGTCATTCCTACCAATCCTAGTTCTGAGCGGTGGCGAACCTCTTTTCCGGCACGACATCTTCGATCTTGCCAGCTATGCCGCATGCCTGGGGATTCGTGTGGCGCTGGCCACTAATGGCACCTTGGTAACAAAGCAGATGGCCCGCAAGATTTTGGATTCCGGTGTGCGGCGTGTTTCCATCAGTTTGGACGGTGCCGACGCTTCCACCCATGACGCGTTTCGCGGCATGCCCGGCGCCTTTGATGCCGCGCTGCGCGGTTTCCAAAACCTGCGCGAGTTGGGGATGTCACTCCAGATAAACATGACGATTGCCCGGCATAATGCGCATCAGCTCCCCGCCGTCCTGGAGCTGGCTAAGGAAATCGGAGCGGACGCGTTGCACACCTTCCTCCTGGTTCCGGTGGGGTGCGGCGTAGACATCGCCACCGAGCAGATGGTGCCGGCAGAGGAATACGAAGAGATTTTGAATTGGTTCTATGATCGCTCGCTCGAAGGCGGAATCGAGCTGAAAGCCACCTGCGCCCCTCATTATTTCCGGGTGATGCGGCAACGCCGTGCCGCAGAGCGGAGGGTGGCATCGAATGTTTCTAGGGAGGCTGGCGCGCCGGTCACGGGCGGAGAGAGAGATTCGATCGGCCCAACCGAGATAACGATGCCCGGCTCAACCGGCATCGCACTTCATCCGCACGCCGCCAAGCCCGGCCCTAGCCACCCCGAGGCTATGAATGCAATGACCAAGGGGTGCCTCGCCGGCACGGGGGTCTGCTTCATTTCGCACCAAGGGGAGGTTTATCCCTGCGGATATCTGCCGGTTCTGGCAGGAGACCTGAACAAGCAGTCTTTTGCCGAGATTTGGGAGAATGCCAGCGTTTTCCAGGAGCTGCGAAACACGGATAATTTGAAAGGGAAGTGCGGCTACTGCGAGTTTCGCAGCCTCTGCATGGGTTGCCGCGCTCGGGCCTTTGCTGCTACCGGCGACTACCTGGATGAAGAACCCTTCTGCGTTTACCAGCCGCGCAGCAAAAACTCCGAGTCGAACCTGCGGGAGGAAGTGAGCCATGTTTCAGTTCACTGATCTCGTGCGGGGCGGCGAAATGGTCCGCGAAGTAAAGCAAAAGTTCCCTGAGACCGAAGCGGTGTTTGAGAAATTCGGCCTTCGTCCCTCCTGCTATGACTGCTCGATTGAGATGGCCGCGCGCAAAGTCGGCGCATCCTTCGATGACTTGATGGTTGAAGTGAACAAGGCCATATACAAGAGTCGCGGCGTTACGGGCTGAAACGGGCTTCCTTCCTCTGCAATGTCCAGTCCAACTTCCATCCTTCATACTCCTGGCGCCTCTGTTCTTTCGTGGAGCGGGTGATTTGTTCCCCGCTGCTGTTCCACGCTATGGAACGCCGTTTCTCCAGGGCGGAACAGCGCCACTTATTTGGGACCGGGTGTCCAAAAGGCGATATACTCGTTTAGCAGCTTGCTGAAAGCCGTTCCAAGCGTGTCAGCCTGAGGTGCGCCGATCATCATGGCGGACCGAATGATTAGCTGTTTCGCCTAATCGACGACTGACGAGATTCTTCGTCGTCCGCCGCGCCAGACTCCTTAGAATGAAAGTCCGAATAAGTTTTTCAGCAAACTGCCAGAGGATGACTAATGGGTCGAAATGCCCTTAGTATCCGCGCGCGCGGCCTGGGTCGAAACCTTCTTCGGCCTATGGCGCTTTCGCTCTTGATGCTGGCCACCGGCCCCGGCGCTGCCCCGCAAAGCGCCAACCCGCCTGAGATACAGGGGCACGAGACCACACCTAAGACGTTTCTGGATCTGACGCCTGACGAGCTCGCCAAGGAGGTCCCCGAACTCAAGCATCTGGAGCCTGCGAAGAGCCAGGACATGTTGCCGCTGATCTTGGAGCGCGCGGGAGCCGCCGTCGCGGACTTTTTCGATAACTTCTCGAACACCACTTGTACGGAACACGTCATGTCCATGGTTGATACCCCGCTGAAGACGCTCGCGGAGCATTACGATGCCAAGTTCAATTATGTGGCTTTGGTTAAACCGGGGGCCGACAAGACTCGTCTCCAGGAGTATCGATCGGACCCCAAGGGCAAACTGGTCCCTTACCAGTCCCAAGAGGCGGTAGTCACCATCGGATTCGTTGATATGACCGTGCACTTTCATCCCGCCTACCAGCGTGACTCCCGCTTCCGCTACCTGGGGCGAGAGGTGGTGAACGGGCAGAACACCTACGTCGTCACCTTCGCCCAACGACCTGAGGTGGCGCGGCACATGGGGGGCGTCGAGTTCGAGCACAAGACTGCAATTGTTTTCACGCAGGGCGTGGCTTGGATCGACCCGGTGAGCTTCAGGATACTCCGTTTGCGGACCGACATCCAAAAACCGGAATTGAACGTCGGCTTGCAGCGGGAGACCACTGAAGTCGAGTACTCCGAAGTGACTTTCAAGCAGGGCGGCATGACGCTGTGGCTGCCGCGTGAGGTGACAGTGAGTGGGCAACTGAACAAGTACAAGTTCCACAACCGCCACAGCTACTCGGACTACCGGCTCTTCGTGGTCCAGACCGAGGACAAACAGAAGAGCCCTTGACACGGTTGAGCAAGGCAATTCTCAGAGGATGACTAATGGGTGGTAATGCCCTTAGTATCCGCGCGCGCGGCCTGGGTCGAAGCTTTCTTCGGTCTGTGGCGCTTTCATTCTTTATGCTGGCCAGCGGCCCCGGCTCTGCCCCGCAAAGCGCCAACCCGCCTGAGGTACAGGGGCACGAGACCACACCCAAGTTCCAGATTCGCGCCGAACGCAACCTAGTCATAGTGCGGGTGGTGGTGCGCGACGCGAGAGGGCGGACGGTCGACGATCTCCACAAAGAAGACTTCCGGCTGTTCGACGACGGAAAGGCTCAGGAGATCACGAGCTTTGCCGTTGAGGTTTCCAAACCAATGCCGGAAGCGGCGCAAGCTCAACCTGCGCCGGCCGCCCCAACGAGCACTACAGCCGTAGCTCCGCTGCCTCCCGCCACCGCCGTTGCCCAGCGTTTCGTCGCTCTCTTTTTCGACGATCTGCACTCTAAAGTCGAGGGGATTGCGCGGACACGCGTCGCCGCCTGGCGCTACGTGTCGACCACCGTTCGGCCTCAAGACCGCGTGGCAGTCCTCACCGCGACCGGCAAGGACCAGCTCGACTTCACGAATGACCGGGGGAAACTCCACGAAGCCTTGTTCCGTCTGGCGCCCCGGCCGCGTTCCTCGAATGGTTGTCCCGAGATTGACGACTACGAAGCTTACCTGGTCGATAAAGTGGGCTCCCCTGACGCGCTTGCCGTTTTGCACACGGATGCCATCCGATGTGATTGTTTATTCACCAGCACCACGACTGACGCGACGACGGAGCGTTCCGTCTTCAACGAGGGGGCTGGCGGTGGCGACCCATGCGCGGTGCCGGCAATGCGGAACGCGGAATTCGCGGCCGCCGAGGTTTGGTCCGAAGCGGAGATGCGGTCGCAGTATTCCTTGCAAGCGATAGAAAAATCTGTTCGCCGCCTGGCTGCCATGCCGGGCCAGCGCAGCTTGGTGCTGGTCTCCCCAGGCTTCCTGACAGAGACGCAGAACGATAAAATAGACGCGATCATTAACCGTGCTTTGCAGCAGGACGTAGTCATCAGTGCCATCGACGCTGTCGGGCTCGAAGCGCGAATCCCACATGAGATAACAAACGCGGGCCGTCCCGACATGGAGGCGCGCAAGACCATGCTGATAAACGCGGGTGTCGTGGCCTCCGGCGACGTGCTCGCCAGCCTGAGTTCCGGCACGGGCGGCGTCTTTTTCCACAACAGCAACGATTTCGACGATGGCTTCCGGCAGGCCGCGGCAGTTCCCGAGGTCTGCTACGTGCTGAGTTTCTCGCCGCAGAACGTCAAGCTGAATGGGAAATTTCACTCTCTCAAGGTAACCCTAAACACCCACGAACCCTTCACTGTCCAGGCACGCCGCGGCTACTTTGCCTCTGAAACAGCGCTGGCAGGGCAGGCGCCAAGCGCAGATGAACTCCAGAAAGTGGTCTTCTCTCTTGAGGAGCACTATGAGTTGCCGGCGGAAGTAAGCGCGAAAGTGGAGAAACTGAACGACCAGAAGTCAACGATGACCGTGTTCATTCACGTGGACATCGCCTCGCTACGCTACCGCAAGGAAGCCGACCGCAGCGTGAACACGCTGATTTTCGACACGGCCCTCTTCGATCGCGATGGGAAGTATGTAACCGGCAAAGAAGGTTCGCTGGAGCTCCACCTTAAGGATGGGACCTTGGAGAAATTCTCCAAGTCCGGCATTAACGCCAAGACCAGCTTCGAGGTGGGGCCGGGAACCTACCGGGTGCGCGAGGTGGTGCGAGATAGCGAGTCCACAGGCATGTCGGCGTTGAACTGCGACGTGCAGGTGCCGGGCGCCTCGCGGTAAGGCTTGAATAAGAAGCCTTGGTGGAAACAATGGACGGCTTCGGGGTTGCGGTCAGCAGGAAGGGGGAATATCATTTCAGGCTTCTCCTTGGCAGTTCGAAGCCAAGGGGGTGGTTACAATGCTTCCACGAAGGGGCACGCTGATGAATTCGATACGCTTCCGCCTGTCAATACTGGTCTTCGAAATTGCTGCATTGGGCGTGGCTGCTTTGCCGACACAGTCTCGACCGACCATCACCCTTATAGTCGATGCAACCCAAGCACCGGAGAAGATGCTCCACACGCGCATGGTCATGCCGGTGAAGCCTGGGCCGCTCACGCTTTATTACCCCAAATGGATTCCCGGCGCGCACGGGCCAGCGGGGCCCGTCGGCAGCGTGGCCGGACTGAAGTTCATGGCGAACGGCAAAGCGATTCCCTGGCGACGCGATCTGCTTGACGTGTTCACCTTCCACCTGGATGTGCCCGAGGGTGCGGATAGCCTCGAGGCGGAATTCGACCACATCGAGCCCGGGGGAGGCGGTCTTGGCTTCGGTGGTTCCGCCACCGACAAGCTGGTGATTCTCAGTTGGAACCAAAACGTGCTGTATCCCGCGGGAGTCTCCGCCGAGGAGATCACCTACAGGCCAACGCTGCGCCTGCCTCAAGGGTGGAAGTTCGGAACCGCACTGCCGCAAGAGAGTGTTGCGGGCAATGAGATCACCTTCAAGCCGGTTTCTCTGGATCGCTTGGTAGACTCGCCGGTGATTGCCGGCGAATACTTTCGCGCCGTGGACGTGACACCGCCCGGCGAGCCCATCCGGCACGAGATTGACATGGTGGCCGACAGCGAGGCGGCGCTCGAAATGAGCCCGGAGGTGCAGAAGGACTTCACGAACCTGGTGACGGAGACCGGCAAACTCTTTGGCGCGCGGCATTACCGCGACTACCACTTCCTGCTGACCTTGAGCAATCACGTGGCGCATTTCGGCCTCGAGCACCATGAGTCCAATGACAGCCGCACCGATGAGCGCGTCCTGCTCATGCCGCAGGGGAAGCGCCGGCTGGGAGGCCTCCTCTCGCACGAATTCGTCCACTCCTGGAACGGCAAGTTCCGCCGCCCGGCCGACCTGAGTACTCCCGATTTCGAGGCGCCGATGAAGACCGATCTGCTGTGGGTCTACGAGGGTCTCACCGACTTCCTGGGCAATCTCCTAGCCGCCCGCAGTGGACTGTCGACCCCTGAGCAGTACCGCGAAAGTCTTGCCAGCACCGCGGCAGATCTGGGTCCGGGCCGCCCTGGACGGACTTGGCGGCCTCTCCAAGACACCGCAGACGCGGTGCCCGGCCTTGCCTTCGGCCGGGGCGGTTGGAGCGACTGGCGGCGCGGCGCCGACTATTACCCCGAAGGCGAGCTGCTGTGGCTCGAGGTTGACACCCTCATCCACGACCAGAGCCACGGCCAGAAATCCTTCGAGGATTTCTGCCGTCTCTTTTACGCCGGTCCGAACAATGGCCCCGAGCTCAAGCCCTACACCTTCCAGGAACTGGTTCGCTCCCTCAACCAAGTCGTGCCGTACGACTGGGCAAGCTTCTTCCGGGAGCGCTTGACTTCAACCTCGCCCGAGGCCCCGGTGGGCGGGATTCAAGCCGGCGGATGGAAGGTGGAGTATTCGGAAAAGCCGCCGGAAGGCGCCGGTCGCGGTCCCTTCGGCGAAGGGGTGGCCGCTGTCTACTCCATCGGCTTGCGCCTCAGCAATGACGGCGCCGTGCAGGACTCGATTGTCGGCGGCCTCGCCTATAAGGCAGGGATCACGTCGGGCATGCGCGTGGTGGCAGTGAACGATCGCGCCTTCACGCCCGATCTGCTCCGCGACGCCTTGAAGGCCGGCAAGAACAGCCCTCAGCCTATTCGCTTGCTGGTGCTGAACGACGATTACTACACGACGTGTACCATTGACTATCACGGCGGCGAACGCTATCCGCACCTTGTCCGCGAGGAGAGCAAGGCGGACCTGCTCGACGAGCTTGCCAAGCCGCTTGCAGAGCATAAATAGCCGGTGGCAAAGCGCTCGCGCTTATCGCACACGGCGGTGCGTTGGCTCGGAGAGTTTTTGAGTGGGTGTAGCGCAGGGCCCGCTCTCCGGCCCCTTCGCTCTGCTCAGGGCAGGCTCTGCGGCTTTTCAAGTGTTTCCCGCCGCGCAGATCATGGCCTTCGATCCCGCAGGGCGGGATGGCAGTGGGGCCTGGAGCCGGAGGGCGTTTAAGAGGAAATCGCCACCGGAAAGGCGCGCGCAGGCACCGCGTTGGGTGTGCACGACACGTGAGCTACCATTAAACGTCTGCACCGAAAAGAGGACTGCATATGGTTATCAACGATCCTCGGGTGAAGGTTTGTAGCAGCGGAGAGGATGCGGAGTTATTCATCCCACCGCACCTGGACCTGGATGTGTATCCGGGATGGCTAAGACAGCGAGCGCTGGAACGCATCCCGGAGTACAAGGATGCCTGGCCGAATTCGGACTCGGACGCGGTAAGCAGGCTGATAGAAAAAATCGACGCTTGGGACTGGCTCGACCACTGGGGGACCGCCATTTACGGCGGAAAGGAATACCTGGTCTCGGAGCCTTATCACATGAACCGAGAGAGAATTGACCAGCTTCTTCGCTTCTGCAACGGATTGAATCTTGCGTTTAACATCCAGGCGTCCGGCCACCACTATCCCACTCAGACAATGCGGGTTTTCGTCTGGCCAAAGGAGTGGACCGAGGGGGACGATTTCCTCCAAGAAAAAGAAGGCTACGCGGACGGTCGTCCGTCGGGCGACGACTGCCTAGCCCTATCCGGCAAGACTTCCCCACGCCGGGTCCCTGACCGCGCTGGCAGGACTGCCGATGTCGCCCGAGAAGAAGAAGCCGCGTTTGCCCGGGAAGAAGACCTCAGGGACTATCTAGCGGGAAATCTCCACGTCTTGGAACGTGGCATGACGTTATGGCCTGTCGGGCGAGGTCAAAGGGCACTCGAATTTACTGTCGACGCCAGGCACCGAAGAATTGACATCCTTGCCAGGGATGCCAGCGGGATCCCTACGGTGATCGAAACGAAGGTCCACAAAGGGCACGAAAGGACGGTGGGTCAGGTCCTGTATTACCAGGAGCGTGTTCGAGAGAAATTGAACGTGGAAAAGGTGCGCGTTCTAATTGTGGCGAAGCAGATCAGCGCAGAGCTGAGGGCTGCCACCGCTAGGCTGCCAGACGTAGCCCTTTTAGAATACAGCCGCACGATCGACCTCAGGAAACTTTAGGCCTTGAGGGTACTGGCACGCGGGCTCGGTGACCCGGGCAGTGAGCCGAGCGCAAGACCAAGCACGAGCAGGAGGGTCTCTTCTAGAACCGGGCGGGGCGCGTGGGCCAATCGCAGCACTCGTCGGTGGTGAGGATGCGAATGCTGAGGATGCGAATCTGGACATTGTGGGAAAAATCGTGATATAAGCTTTCTATGAGTTCGGGAGCATATCTCTTGTTCCGCAGAGGTCGCGCTGCCTATACGGGTCGCTCCGACTCGAACGTCGAGCGGCGCGCCCGTGCCTCAGTTAACGAGGGGAATTACGACACGAATTACAGTGTTTATTTCACGTCGTCTCCCCGTCGGGCTTACATTCAGGAGTGCCGACTCTTTCACCGGCATAAGCCATCCGACAACTCGATTCACCCGCGAGTTCCTGTGGGGGCCAACTGGCGTTGCCCCATAAAAAGCTGCCCCTGGTCGTAGTGGGCCACCCGCCAAGAGCGAGCAAGAGGAGCCTTTTTGATTGCTCGTCGCGGGAGCAGCAGAGTGAAAGGCGAAGGTGAGCAATGTTTCTCGGAGGGTGCTGGAGGTAAGGTTCTTGGCTGCTATCGTAGTCTGCAACCTCGCTCTCGACGTTGGGCCGCGGAAGCTCGTGGTCTTCAGGGTTGATCGTAAGGACCTTCCCCACTTAACTTTCTCGTGGGGCAATCCAAGCGGTGAGGTAGATGTTCACCTAACACCAGTGTCCCCCAAAGTTGGGAACGATCGTGAGTCGATTCTGAAGATGCAGGAGTCTGAGCTAAAGGTTAGGTTCGGCGATTTGCTCAAACAGGTCTGGGAGCATGCCCGGAAGAGCCGTGTTCAAATGATTTGGGGCGTGCAGCCGAAATGGCTGGCGGAGCACGGATACGTTCTCCTCGGCCCGAAAGACGAGCCTGTCATCGCGTGGTTGCAGGGCGCACTGCCTAAGAAACGGGGAAAGTACAGACTGGACGAGACCCGCTTCAAGCAGTTCCCCAAGGTGGCGCGATACCGTCCGACGGCTCGACGCTTCGAATTACTGGGGCAACAGGGCCAGATTTACGCTTGGTGCCGCAAAGGACCTGATCGTGGGCGTGCGCTCGCATTACAAGCTCTCCACTGCGGCTTCACCTCCCCAACGTGGTTAGCGCTTGATTTCGCCGACATATCTAGACTGTACAGGCCTTTCATCGGCCTCCTACGAAAGTGGTTTGCGAACTTGGCTCCCGGAGCTCGGGACAAAATACACGACGCGCTTCAGCTGCGTGAACTTGGTTTCCAGCGCCACCCGGCGATCCTTCCTAACAAAGGGCTCCGGAAGGGCACGACCTTAACCCCTCCCCTCCCCTAGAATTTGAGGCAGAACCTGACTCATTTGCACCAAGTTCCAAACCTCAAGACTTGCAGGGCGGAGGCTAGGGCTTGTCAAACTGCTCATGATAGCGCTAGCCTCTGTTCGGGTTTTCCGGACGGCACAGCCGGGACCAGGAGCCACATCACCCCAATCCGCAGCCGTCTCATCATTATTCCTTCACGCTTTGCACCGCCTCGGCATAGTTCAGTACGCGTCCGCCATGTTCCTTCTGATAGGTCTCTGCCTCCGCGCGCGTCTTAAACGCCACCAGCGTGGGGAGGCAGCGGTCGTAGTCGCGTACAGAAACGCCCTGGGGTTGCCGCTGGACGGCTGCGCCGTGCATCGCACAGTATTCGATGTTCCCGCCCTCGTCGTAGTAGGCGGTGTCGGCGGGGATTGACTCGCCGGAATTCAAATCCGTAGCCCAGACCTTCTGAACTTTGCCGGGATGATTTATCGCGTAGTGCATCCCGCAACGAGGGCAGCAAGCGCGTTCCGTGTGACCATTCGTCTCGACGAGAAAAGACATTCCGCCATGAATGGCGCGGCCGCAGATGTTGCAGACGTTCGGGTTGGGCCTTGTCTCATAGCGATAGGCGAAGTAGCTTGCAAGGCCGATAGCCGCGAGAGCCAGAAGCGTGACAAGCGTCTCCCTCAGTTTCATGGTTTCTTCCCCTCCGAGGAGAAAGGGAGGAAATTGGGTCTTCGCCCTCTCCCCCGGGGCTGATCTTTACCCACATCTTCGGCTGGACACGGGCAGCCGATGTAGGAAATACAGCCCTCTCCCTTGGGGAGAGGGTGGCGATCCCGCAGTCGCGGGAGAGCCAGGTGAGGGGTTACTTCGTCATGTTCGCCCATTTGATCCCTCCTCAGCGTGCAACCGACCCCTCACCCGTCCCGCTCCGGCTGGTGAAAGCGCCGGTAGCAGGACACCCTCTACCCAAGGGAGAGGGCTACGATTCTGACGCTTCGCATGTGACTTCGGAGACATTCTTATCTCAGGCTCGGTTTCACTTCAAAGTTCCATTTCCATATAGCATAAATGGCCGGGTAAACGACCAGCTCCAGGATGAATGACGTAAAGATGCCACCGATCATGGGGGCGGCGATGCGCTTCATGACGTCCGAGCCCGTCCCCGTGGACCACATGATGGGAAGAAGCCCCAGAAACATGCACGCCACGGTCATCACTTTGGGCCGCACGCGCTTCACAGCCCCATACAGAATGGCCTCCTTCAGGTCTTGCCAGCTTTTGAGCCGCCCCTCCCTCTGCCATTCATGATAAGCCAAATCGAGGTAGAGCAGCATGAAAACCCCGGTCTCTGCATCCACTCCCATCAAGGCGATCAGCCCCACCCATACTGCGATGCTCATGTTGTAACCCAACCAATGCAACAGCCAGATAGCCCCGACGGCGGAAAAGGGAACGGCCAGGAAGACGATCATGGTTTTTACAACAGACTTGGTGTTGAGATAAAGCAGCAGGAACACGATGAAGATCGTGATGGGGACAACCAGGGTCAGGCGTTGGCGGACGCGTTGGAGGTACTCATACTGACCGCTCCAGCTCAGGCTGTAACCAGCGGGCAAATGCGATTCCACCTTCTCATGAACGACGCGGCGGGCCTCGTCCACGTAGCTGCCCAGGTCGCGCCCGGCCACATCCACGTACACGTAACCGCTGAGCAGGCCGTTTTCGTCGCGGATCATTCCAGGGCCTTCAACCATGCGGATGTCCGCGAGCTGGGCCATCGGAATCTGCGCTCCCGAGGGAGTTGAAACCAACACGCGTTCGAGGGCCTCCACGTTGCTGCGGAAATCGCGGAAATAGCGAATGTTTACGCCGTAGCGCTCACGACCTTCGACGGTGGTGGTGACATCCTCCCCGCCTACGGCCGACATGATGTATCCCTGTACGTCATCGACGGTGAGCCCGTAACGAGCCAATTCTTCGCGTTTCAGATCGAAGTCCAGGAAATACCCTCCGCTTGTCCGCTCGGCGTACACGCTGCGCGTGCCCGGAACCTGCGCCAGGACTCGCTCAATTTCCTGCCCGATGGATTGAATCTCGTTCAGGTCTGAGCCGAAGACCTTCACGCCCACCGGAGTTCGCACTCCGGTGGTAAGCATGTCGATGCGATTGCGGATGGGCATGGTCCAGGCATTGGTGGTTCCCGGGATTCTGAGCGCCTGATCCATTTCGTCGACCAGTTCCTCCTGGCTGATGTGGTCCGGCCAGGTGTGGCGTAAGATTCTCTTCAACCATTCCGGGGCCCAAGGGGAATACCAGCGCTGTTCCGGCCGCCACCGGTCTTCTGGTTTCAGGACAACGGTGGTCTCCATCATCGATAACGGAGCGGGGTCGGTGGAGGTTTCCGCACGACCCGCCTTGCCGAAAACCCGCTCGACTTCCGGAAAGCTCTTCAGTACTCGGTCCTGAATCTGCAAGAGGCGCTGTGCTTCGGTCACAGAGATTCCGGGCAGGGTGGTTGGCATGTAGAGGAGCGTGCCTTCGTTCAAGGGCGGCATGAATTCAGACCCCAGGCGATTGAAGACCGGCACGGTCACAACCACGATGGCGACTGCGGCCGGGATCACAGCCCACCTGAAGCGCAGCGCCATCTCGGCAACCGGGTGATACACCTTCATCAGGAGGTGGCTGATGGGATGCTTCTCCTCCCTGTGAATCTTTCCCACCAGAACGGCGTTGACCATCCGGGCAAGGAAACGCGGGCGGAAATTAAAGCTGTTGGCGTGCGTGAAAAGCAGGCGCATGGCCGGGTCGAGGGTGATGGCGAGGACGGCGGCGATGGCCATGCAGAAGTTCTTGGTGAATGCCAAGGGCTTGAAGAGCCGGCCCTCCTGCGCCTCCAACGTAAAAATCGGCATGAACGAGACGGCAATCACCAGTAACGAGAAAAAACTCGCTCCTCCAACTTCCTTCACAGCTTCCACAACTACTTCGTGATAGTCTCGTTTCCTCCCTTGCGCGTCCCACTCCTCCAGCTTCTTGTGGGTCTGCTCGACCACTACGACTGCCGCATCCACCATGGCGCCGATGGCAATGGCGATCCCGCCCAGGGACATGATGTTGGACGTGACGCCGACCAGCTTCATGGGAATAAACGAAATCAGCACGGTGATGGGGATGGTGAGGATCGGAATCAGGGCGCTGGGGATGTGCCACAGAAAGATCAGGATTACGATGCTGACAATGGAGATTTCCTCGATCAGCGTGTGCTCGAGCGTATCGATTGACCGGAGGATCAGGTCGGAGCGGTCGTAAGTGGTTACGAGTTTGACGCCGGGAGGAAGCGCAGGACGAATCTCGTCCAGCTTCGCTTTTATGCGCTCGATCACCTTGAGCGCATTCTCCCCATGGCGCATGACGACCACGCCACCCACCACGTCGCCTTTGCCGTCCAGGTCGGCGACCCCGCGCCGAATGTCGGGGCCTAAGGTGACTTGCCCAATGTCCTTCACGGTTACAGGCGTGCCCGTCATGGGATTGACTCCCACCACGATCCGGTCCAGATCCGCGAGCGAACGCGCGTAGCCGCGGCCGCGCACCATGAACTCACGGTTTGAGAATTCGACGAGCCGCCCACCCACATCATTGTTGCCGTGCCGTACTGCCTCTGTGACTCTCTCCAGTGGGATTCGGTAGGCGGCGAGCGCATTCGGGTCAACCTGAATCTGGTACTGGCGGACCAAACCGCCAATCGGAGCTACTTCCGCGACGCCCGGAACGCTTTGCAGGTAGTAGCGCAGATACCAATCCTGGAACGACCGCAACGCTTCGGTACTGTATCGGCCGGTATTGTCCACCAGCGCGTACTGGAAAACCCAGCCGATCGAGGTGGCGTCCGGACCCAACTCCACCTGCACACCCGGGGGCAAACGAGGCGTGATCTTGGAGAGGTATTCCAGGGTGCGGGACCGCGCCCAGTAGATATCCGTGCCTTCCTCGAAGATGATGTAAACGTAGGAGTATCCGAAGTCTGAAAAGCCTCTGATGTCCTTCACCTTCGGGGCGCCGAGCATGGCAGTGGTAATCGGATAGGTAACCTGGTCTTCCATGATGTCCGGGCTACGGTCCCAGCGCGAATAAATAATTACCTGCGTGTCCGAAAGGTCCGGAATGGCATCGAGCGGAACGTTATGGAGTGACCACCAACCCACCAGGACGGCAACTCCCACAAACAGGAACACCACAAACTTGTTTTTCGCGCAGAACTCAATAATGCGGTTGATCATGGCTTTTTCCCTTGTGACTGCATCCCCGGCATGCCCGCCATTCCTTCTATGGACTGGCGGAGATTACTTTCGGAGTCGATCAAGAAGTTCGCGCGTGTGACCACGCGTTCGCCGGCTCGAAGACCGCTCAGGATGGCGAGGTAATCCTGCGTGCGTTCACCGACCTTCACTTCACGCGGGGCGAACGCGCCTTTGCCGAGGTCCACGAAAACCACCTGACGCGTGCCGGAGTTAAGGACGGAATCAACGGGCACGGTCAGTTGCCGGCCAAAAGACTTGTGCAATTCAACGTTTACAAACATTCCGGGTTTTAGCTTCAATTCGGGATTAGGAAATTCCATGCGTACTGTCCCGGTTCGCGTATCTGTCTTGACTTCGGGATTGACAAAAACAAGCCGGCCCTTCCAGGAGACTCCGGGCAGGGATTCTGTCGTCAAAGTTGCTTCCTGGCCCAGACTGATTGCGGGCATCTCAAATTCGTAAACATCTGCCTGCACCCAGACCCTGCTGAGGTCCACCAGCTTGTAGAGTTCTGTGTCTGGAGTCACATATTGATTGGGGTATGCCTTGCGTTCCATGACGTAGCCGGAGGCGGGCGCGTAAAACGTGATCTCGTGTTGAGCCTTGCCCGTTTCTTCCAATTGTCCGATTTGTGCATCGGTCAAATCCCAAAGCGCAAGCCGGTGGCGCGCAGCCTCCAGCAAGGATTCGGACCCCGACGAAACCTCCAGCAAAGGGCTTTTCGCAAGTGATTTGCGGGCTCGAAGCGCCAGCAGATACTCCTGCTCGGTGGCGAGCAGGTCGGGGCTGTAAATTGTGAACAGCGGTTCTCCCTTTTTGACGGGCTGCCACGTGTAATCCACGAAGACTTCCTGGATCCAGCCGTTGACCTTCACGTGCACGTCGGCCAACCGCGTTTCGTCAATGGCAACCTGGCCCACTGTCCGGATCGTCTTTTCCACCGGGCGATAATCCGCCACGGCTGTGGTGACTCCCATGAGCTGCTGGCGGGCTGGGCTAATTTGAACCGCGCCGGGCGGCAACGTCCCCACGGCAGTAGTCTGCGGCTCGTCGGCGTAGACCGCGACCAGCTTCATCCCGCAATCCGGCGCAATGCCCGGTTTGTTGGACTTGTACCAGGGATGCATGGGGTCTTCGTAGTAAAGGATCTTCCGGCCGCTGGAATCCGTGGTTGGCGCCAGCGAGGCTGGAGAACTCGGTCGCGGGTTCAGAAGACTGGCCAGCTTTTCACGCGCGGGTCGCCAGACAAAGCTCAGGGCCACAATCAAACTGACCAGGCCCGCGCCGGCCAGGAATGCGGTAATTCTGCTTCCAGTCTCTCTTGTTTTTTCCATAGTTCACCTCTTCGTTCTGAAGGCCGTCAGCTATCAGCCGTCAGCTTTCAGCAAACCGTCGTGGGTGGGGAGTTCGCTGAAGGCTGAGAGCTGATAGCTGACAGCCGTTCTTACTGAACCAGATTCAGGGCTGTAAGCTCTTCCAGACGAGCCAGCGCCTTCTCGTGATTGGCGATTTGTTGCTTGGTGCTCAGTTCATAATCGAGGACCGTCGTGAAGTTGCTGAGCACGTTCAGGAAATCCACGGCCCCGGTTTCATAGCCGGAAATTGAGGATTCCAGGGCCAGCGAAGACTGAGGGACAATCCCTTGCGAGTAGAGCTTCAGAAGCTGTTCGGAAGCTTGCACGTCCAAGAACTCCTGTTTGACGCGGTAGCGGAGCATCGTCAGGGCATTGGCTTCCATCTGCCGGGACGACTCCAGATTCGCAGCCGCTTCCGCGATGGCCATGGCCTGCTTTCTGTGGCGGAAAATCGGCAGCGAAGTGGAGAGGGTAATGCCATACATGTCCGGCAGGCGGTCGCGTTGCATGTAGGCGTAACCGACGCTGAAGTCCGGACGGACCTCTCTCTTCGCCAGGTCCACCAACAGGCGGTTTTCTTCCACCATCGTCCGTTGCTGTTTGAGAACCGGATAATTCGCTTGGGCAGCGGCCTGCAGTTCATCGAGCGGAGAGCTGAGGTTGCTGGGGCTGACCTCCCCGCGCGTATCTATGGGCGTTTCCACCGGGAGGTTTCGGAGGCTGTTAAGCTGCGCCTGGAAGGTCTGTCGCGCTTGCTCGAGCACGGTCTGCCGCTCGATGAGCCGCGTCAGTTCCACCTGCGCCTTTAGAACATCCTGTTGTACTGCTTTGCCAACGGAGTAACGGATTTCGGCAATCTTCTCGAACTTTTCCAGAAGCTCGCGGTCCTTGCGAAGGGTGGCAAGACTCTGGTCGGTGAACCAGAGGTCGAAATAGGCCTGCTTCACTTCCGCCCCGATGCGCCGCCACACAGCTTCGTAGGCCAGAGTTTCCGCGTCCGCATCGCGTGAGGCGATTCCGGTCCGAAGGCGCGTCTTGCCGGGATAGGGAATCTCCTGCTCGGCCATGATCTGGCGGGCGCTGGAAGGGTCGCCCGCCATGACCGTAAACGGTGGAAGGACATTGCCGCTGTAGCTCACGGAAAGCTTGGGGTCAGGCCAGGCGCCAGCCTGCGGAACTCGCGCGCGCTTGGCTTGAACAGCGCGCTTGGCTGCCTGAATTTCCGGGTTGCGGTCCATTGCTTCCTGAGCCAACGCCGTAGGGCTGGCAGCTCCTTTGGGCTCGGCAGGCACGCTACTTGGTCCTTGAGATTGTGAAAAAAGGCGCGGTGGCGCACAGAGAAAGATCAGAAAGATGATCCAGGGACGCATGCTCGAATCTCCTTACTAGCTTCTTAACAGGATGCTGAAAAGCCCGCCTAGCCTGTCATTCCGAGGAGTCCGCCATTCTTATTGGCGGACGACGAGGAATCTCGCCCCGATCAGATCGGGGTTTCCAGAGCGAGATTCCTCGCTTCGCTCGGCTCAGGGTCGGAATGACAGCGCTCACAAACGCTTTTCAACACCCTATTAGGCAAGTTGACAACAGCGAGTTTTCGTTTTGGTTCCTCGCCCATCTCATGCGGGCAAGAGAATCAAACCAAAACAAATGGGGTGGGTGATTTGGAATGTTTCAGATCAGGAGCAGACAACTCTGGAGCAGCGGGGTGAGAGGAGGCAACGTGAGGCCGGAAGACGTAAGCCTTTCGGGCCGCCTCTCGACGAGTGGTGGAATTGAACCAGTCGCGTGCTTCGTTTCAATCGGCAGGATGGTTACGGAATGGTCAGTCCCGCTCGTGACTTCCGCCACGGAACTTTGGAGGGTCAAGGCCATTGCCAGACAGCAATCAGGGACGGCAGAACGGCCTGGAAGCGACTTACCCTTTGGGGCGGGGCAGCAGTCGTGGCTCGCGCATGGCCGAGAGAAACAGACTTCACGTAGACCCGAGAACTGCAGTAACAACACACCGAGCAAAATGTACGTCAAGTACCTCAAGATTAATCCTCAACTGCCATTCTACTCCGACAACGACCTGCAAGCAAGACGGATTCCAACGGGCACCCTCCCTGTCACATTGGCTTTTTGCTGCCGATCTGGGGCGGAGCGGCAGCCATTCTTGGTCACGTGAAAGGCAGCAATTGCTGGTTGTTTTTGCCCCTTTGGACCGAGATCTGAGCAGGCTAGAGACAGCGCCCGGATCGGGGTTTGCCGCCACTTGTCATGACTCGCACTCTTCAGCGAACAAAAATTGTTACCGCTTGGCTGGTTGGGTGTTAAACTACGACATTTTGATCCAATCGGGAAAAATTGTCATAGGGTCTATCCCTGCATCGAGGAATTGCGCAATAGTTACCAATGATAAGGATGACGTTTTGCCCCTGTTGCGTTAGTTCACACTTCCATATGGGAGATTTCAACATTCCAGCTTTGATTCTGTTCGTAACACCTTCATGGAGAGTGGATTAGGCTTCTGTGTACGATGACGACGAGTGGAACCTAAATTGCTGCCGTGTCACATTCTGACCAGTCTCCCACTTCAGGGGGGTGGTGTGCCATTTGGCGTGGTGGGTTCTTGGAAGCATGCTGTGAGAGGGCTCGAGGCGCTACCATACGAGCCCATGGGGGTGGAGCTTGGTTTTGCTCGTTACCCTCCTGGGCGTTCCACATTTAGAAAGAAAAAGGCGCATATTTTTGGCCGCCGGAAGGCTAAAAAGGAAACTCCGGCTAAGGTGATAAACCCGGCAAGGGAGGACGGTTTTTGATGAGTTCCCAACGAAGAAGCAAACTAAGACCGCTGCTTGTGTCCCTGCCTTTGGTGTTCTCCTTCGGCGCGCTGGCTGGTCGAGCCTTCGCCCAAAAGATGCCGGAGGCGGCGAAGGGGCCGTCGGTGGCTTGGCAGTTCAAAGCGGAAGGTAACCCGGGGGATTACGTGGGCTCGGATCGCTGTAAGCTCTGTCACGACACGGAGGCTGCGCAGTTCGAGAAGACCGCCCACGCCAAGTTCTCCCTCCCCGGCAAGAACTATGTGGCGGGTTGTGAGGTTTGCCACGGCCCGGGCAAGGCCCATGCCGAGGCCATGGAAGCTGCCGTTGGCAACGAGGCCAAGGTCGCGGCCGTGCTCAACCAGCATCTCATCTTCGGGTTTCATGCGAACCCGCAGGAGAATTCTGCGCGCTGCCTTCAGTGCCACGTCTCCAGCAAGCAACAGGAGATGTTTGCCCACTCCCAGCACGCGGCGGCGGCCGTCTCCTGCAACCAGTGCCATGCGGCCCACCTGGTAAAACAGTCCAAGGATCAAAGCAAGGGCAGCCTCACTTACGCGCAAGCCAACTTCTTCCAGGCGCCGCAGATTTCGGACTCGGTGCGCTGGCTGCATACCAGCTTGCTCAAGGAGTCCGAGCCAAGCTTATGCTTTACCTGCCATGGCAACATCCAGGCGCTGTTTGCCCTGCCGGTGCATCACCGCGTACCCGAGCAACTGATGAAGTGCACGGACTGTCATAACCCGCACGGCAGCATCAACCGCGCCAGCCTGAATGAGACCAACTGGGAGACCTGCGTCAAGTGCCACGTGGAGAAGCGCGGGCCTTATGTTTATGAGCACCCTGCCGCGAGGGTGCAGGGTTGCGTGATCTGCCACAATCCCCACGGCAGTACCAATCGCATGCTGCTGGTGCGGCGTGAAGGCCGGCAACTCTGCCTACAATGCCACACCGGGTTCCACAATCAGGCCGGGGCGCCGCACTCGCGGTTGGGCTACCAGATCAGTGGGGAGTGCACCCGCTGCCACGTCACGGTCCACGGTTCCAACTTTGACCCCAATTTCTTGCGATGAAGGGAGGTGCGATGAGATCCAGATACTCTTTCATTGTCTGTTTGGTGGCGCTTTTGTTTTGCGGCCGCGTATTGGTGGCGCAGGACAGCCCTGAAACTCCCGTGAACATCGGCGGGTTCAATAACCAGGGGTCGGTGACGGTTGGTTACCGCTTCGACGACGTCAAGGGCTACGTCCCCATGTTTCAGGAGTTGTCCGATCTGCGAAAGGGCTTTCGCCTGACGGACTTCAACATGTTCGGCGAGGCCCAGAATGGGGTCAACCCCTTTGCGGACAGCTATTCCATGTCGGTCACCGGATTGGGAGGCGAGCCTTTCGAAACCGGGCAGCTTTCCGTCAGCAAAACCCACCTCTATGACTTCCGGGTGAACTGGAGACAGAGCTACTACTATTGGAATCAGAACGACGACGTGGTGCTGCCGATCGCGCACTTAGTCTCGGGGGTTTCCACGGGTCTCACGGATAACCACGACTGGGGAACGGTGCGCAAGTTCGGCTCCGCGGACTTCACTCTGCACGCCACCAACAATCTACGCTTCAACTTCAACTACTACCGCACCTCTGACAGCGGCCCCACCTTCACTACGGAGTCTCTGGATTTCTTCGATTCGCCATCCTTCTGGGGCACCTTGGCACGAGCCAACCCTTATTACCTTTACGCGCCCATCGACGATAACACCAATCGCTTCACGGGCGGGATCGACTACACGTTTCACTCCTGGTCCTTCCACTACAACCTCGGCTACCAGACGTTCACGCAATACCTGAGCCTGAATAATGTGAGTTCGCCCGAGTTGAGCATCGATCCCGTTGCGAGCTCGACCAAGGAACCACTCACCAACCTCTCCCAATCCGAGTACCGGCGCCTCACGACTCCCATCAGCGAGTTTTCCTTCACGGGGAAGCCGCTTTCCAACCTTGATTGGCGCGGCGGCTACATCTATTACCGTTATCAAGGGCCGGCCACTCTGGACCAGTCTTACAACGGCACCGCCCCGAACAGTTCCGGCGCCCTTGCGCCCTACACTGTGAGCGAGAGCGCACGTGACACCGTAGTTGAACCTGACAACATTGTGTATCAGGGCTTCACCTACAAGGTAAGACAGTGGTGGGAGATCAATGTGGACTATCGCTACTCCCGCTTTAGCACCGACGCCGTTGGGAATTTCGCGAGCCTGTTCAGCGTTGTCACCAATCCCACCTCTGCGTCGCCTATAACCAGCACGACCCCCTCCTCCGGACAGGACTCCTTCGTCTGGCGGGATGGGCTGAGTGACTTCGACTTCAACATGCTTTTTACCCCCACCCATTCGCTCACCCTGCGTCCTGGCATTCATCTGCTCAAAGCGGATGTGGAGTCGCTCGAAAACGGTGTGGCCAATTCAGCCACCACGCTGCGGACCAAGACAGCCTCGCCCGAAATCAGTTTCGGCTATCAGCCCTCGAAGGTCTTCAGTATCCGTGGGGACTTCCACACCTTCGACAACGGCTCATCTTACACGTCCATCACGCCTCACACCGAGGTGGCAGGACACCTTATCTTTCGTGTCCAGCCAATGGCGAAGGTATCGCTGCAAGACGATCTGAATTTGTCCAACGACAAGTTGATCGACGCCAGTTTTAAGAACAACGTTCACTCGAACACGGTGACGCTGTCTTATGCCTTGAATGACCGGTTTTCGATTTTTGGGGGCTTCACCTACGACAGCATCTTTGCTGCGGGGAACATCGTTTACGCGCGCGGCACGGCGCCACTCAACGACTTCCTGCGCGACCAGGAAGCGGACCGCGTGGTGCAGGCAGGGGTGGAAGCCAAGCCCAGCAAGTATTTTGGCCTGCGGCTCACCGGCAACTTTGATCGCTCCACCGGCCTGGGTCAGATCAGTGGCGAACCGCCCGCCTACGGACCCCTCACTTGGCCGCTGGTCACTGGCACCGTGTACTGCAATTTCCCCAAGGCCGGCCGCCTGTCGGTGGATCTCCAGCGGACCTACTACCTTGAGCAGATTGTCCCCGGCAACAATTTCAGCGCTAACCTGCTGACGATTCGCTGGACGCGCGACTTTTGATGTGTCATTGCGGTCAGGCATGTCTGCTCCGCCTTAAGTGCTCGGAGGTTCTGCCCCCTCGTGGCAACGCCATTGGCATCAGCGAGAAGGTCTGCAGCCGCTCGTAAGTTCAACCTGACCCTCCATTTGTTGCTCTTAGCTATCTTTCTCCTACCACCGTTTCAAGTCTGTGCTGAAGAACCTATCGAGCATCCCTTCATTGAACCAAAGGATATCAAGTCTCAGACATGCTTAACCTGCCATCCTGAGAAGAAAGAAGGCAAGTTCGTCCACTCGGCGGTTGGGATGGGTTGTGAGAACTGCCATCAAGCCATCTCTGAAAAGAACAAAACAACGATCACCTTGGTCGCTACGGGAGGCGACCTGTGTGCCAAGTGTCATGAGACCAGGAAAGACCCCGTGCTTCACGGTCCCTATAAGAACGGCCAATGCCTTACCTGCCATGATCCACATTCCTCGGAATTCAAGGCACAGACACGGGCTGCGGGGAATTCACTCTGCCTTGAGTGCCACGCGCCTAAACGCGGCACGGCGGATGCGGTAACCCTCTTCAGCTTACAAAAAATCTCAAAGGCCGATTTCGAAGCAATTCCGAAAATTAAGCTTGATCCCACGCTGCGTTTCGGACACCCTCGGGCGACTCATCCGGTTGCCGAAGTAGCGGATCCGCTGCACAGGGGAGAAAGGATGTCATGCCTGAGTTGCCACGCCCCTCATGCATCGACGCTGCAGAACCTCCTCGTTTCGGCAAAAGGGGGCGGGGACGTCTGCGACGCGTGCCACCGGGCTATTGAAGAGCAAAAGGGAACAAAGATTAAAAGCCAACCACAGCCGCCGACGCAGCCGCTATCCCAGCGCACGCCGAATCTCCCGATACAATCTGGATTGAAAGTGAACCCATGAGATCCAGATTGCGGAAGTCAAATGGAATTGGCCTTAAATATGTAGCCATCCTCACAACCCTGTGGACAACGCCGCTCCTTGCTGTAGGGGGAAACAAGCGAAAGGCGGCGCCGGTCTTCTGCAATCGACCCGGCCACCCTGGATTGGCCTCCGCCTCCTGACAAGCCGCCGCTCAGGTTGCTGGAAATGTTCTATGATACCCATGAAGTCCACTCACCGGGAGGTGACCAATGCGCAGAGAAACGTGCGCTTTGCTGGTGTTTTTCTGCACGACAGCCATGGCCGCTGATCTGAAACCGCCAAGCAGCGCAGAGCTGTGCGGCGACTGCCACCGCGCCATCTATGACGGTTGGAAGAGATCGGCCCATGCAACCGCGATGGAGAGTCGGCTCTTTCAGGATGCTCTGAAGCTAGCCGAGGCGGATTTCGGTGTCCAGGCCCGCAAGAATTGCCTCGCCTGTCACGCCCCAGTAGCTGTTCTGACGGGAGATCTTGAACTGAGCAGAAAGGTGAGCTGGGAAGGAGTCACCTGCGACTACTGTCATTCCATCCAGGAGGTTACGACGACTGGCGGCAACCCGAAGGCCAAAGTAGAGTTCACGCTGGTGAAAAGCGGGCCCTCCAAAGACTTGTCTTCGCCCGCTCACGGGACGCGTTTCTCGCCGCTGCATACCTCTTCGCTGGCCTGCATCACCTGCCACGAATACTCGAACTCGCAGGGCTTTCCGGTCCTGGCGACATACTCCGAGTGGAAGAACAGCACCTACGGAAAAAGCGAAACAGGGTGCCAAACATGCCATATGTACCGCATCGCAGGAGATGTGGTCGATCCTCGGATTAAACGATCGGCAACGCTGACGCTCAATCTCCACGAGATTCCTGGCGGCCATTCCATCCAGCAATTGAACAAGGCCATCAAAGCTGACCTCTCCACCACCAGAGAAGGTGACCAGCTACGGGTTGTCGTCAAGCTGACCAATCGTGGTGCGGGACACTACGTGCCCACGGGGTCATCATTGCGTCAACTGATACTGGAACTCGACGCCGATTCCTTGGCCGGTCGTCATTTCAGCGAGCAACGGATCTACCGCCGCACTGTGGCAGACCGAAGTGGCGCCATCCTGAATCGTGAGGATCTAGTATTCATCAAGGGCGCCCGGGTCGTGACGGACACGCGCCTGGCGCCCAGCGAAACCAAGACCGAGACGTTCTCCTTCCCAATGCCGCGGGGAACTCAGACGCGAGTGAAGGCCAGCCTCTACTATTATTACTCCCCTCTAGCCACCACCGAGGCGCAGCAGAAGGTCACGTTCCTGGAGCTCACGCGCTTGGTCCAATAGAAGAATGGAGGGTTCCCTCATGGCTTGGACTTTGACACGCAGGAGCTTCCTTTCCCTATCGGCGCTGCTCGGGTCAGGTTTTGAACTGATGTTTCCCCCCGTGGGACGGGCGAAAGAATTATTCACATCCAAACTCGGCATCATCACGGACGAGCTGACGGAGGACTTCGAGAAGGCTCTGGACTTCATTTCAAGCCAATCTCTGGCCTATTGCGAGCTGCGAGACCTCTGGCAGAAGAACGTGGTAAAGCTTTCCCAGGAGGAGTTGGACCGCGCCAAACAGTTGATCGAACGGCATCGCTTGAAGGTCTCGGAGATTGCTTCGCCGATTTTCAAATACCACTTGCCCGGAATGCCTTCTCCGCACCCCAATTCAAGTGACACTTTCATGGCCGCTGACCTGACGGATAAGGACACAGAGAGTCTGCTGCGCGGGGTGTTCAAGCTCGCCCGATTCTTCGGCACTTCAAAGGTGAGAGTCTTCAGTTATTGGAGGGTGGAGGAACCGGAAAAGGCTTTCCCCTACGTCCGCGAGCGCCTGGCCAAAGCAGCCGCGCTTGCAGCTCAAAACAAGATCACTTTGCTCCTTGAAAATGAGCACGAATGCAACATTGGGACTGGGAAAGAGCTGGGCCGGATGCTTCGGGAAATCAATTCGCCCTACTTGCGAGGCATGTGGGACCCTTGCAACGCAGTCAGCCTCGGCGAGGTTCCCTACCCCGATGGGTATCGCCAAGTCCGTGGACTTTTCCTCCATATGCACATCAAGGATGTAAAGAAAGACCCCGCCACAGGAAAGCTTCAGTACGTTCCTGTGGGTGAAGGTTTGATCGATTTCCGCGGGCAGTTCACAGCCTTGCGCAACGACGGTTATGATGGGACGATGTCTTTGGAGACCGCCTACTCGCGCCCCGATGGGAATAAGGTGGAAAGCACGCGCGAGTGCCTGGAGGGATTGTTCAGGGTATTAAAATCGGTCAATGCCTAAGTCGCGAAGTGACAAGTGACGAGTGACAAGTGACAAGCAACGCTACTGTGTCCAGTTGCAAGAAAACCGACTACTGACAAGTGACGGCTGTTCTTCTTGCTCGTCACTTGTCACTCGTCACTGCTTATATGTTCTCATCCCGTACCAATTGGCCACTCACTCTGAATCGGCTCTCGAGAGCGATTGAAGAACTGCGGCGTAAGGGGCTTCCTCTGCTCGACCTGACCGAATCGAACCCCACGCGCTGCGGGTTTTTTTTCGATACGCATGCAATCCTCGAGGCACTCGCAAATCCACGGGCGCTTTCTTACGAGCCCGACCCCCGCGGTTTGCTCCCCGCGCGCCAGGCGGTGGCAAGCTATTACGCCGAGCGCGGGATCGCGCTTGATCCGGGGCAGATCTTCCTGACCACAAGCACCAGCGAAGCTTATTCCTACGTTTTCCGCCTTCTCGCCGACTCGGCTGACACCGTTCTGGTGCCGCAGCCCAGCTACCCCCTTTTTGACTTCCTGGCCGGATTGAACGATGTTGGGGTTGTCGCTTATCCCCTGATTTACGACCAAGGCTGGCAGATCGATTTGCCCACGATTGAAAAGCGCCTGGACGCTCGCACCCGCGCCATCCTGGTGGTCCACCCCAACAATCCCACCGGGTCATTTGTTCGGCGGCGCGAACTTGCTGAGCTTCTCACCTTCTGCCAGTGGCACGACATGGCTCTGGTTGCCGACGAGGTCTTTGCCGACTATCCCCTTGGAGCGGATCCGCAGCGCGTCGTAAGCCACGCCGCCGTCACGGAAGTGCTCACTTTCACGCTGAGCGGCCTCTCGAAAATCTCCGCCTTGCCGCAGATGAAGCTTGCTTGGCTGGTCCTGAACGGACCTCCGGAACTTCTGCGAAGCGCTCTGGCCCGCATGGAGATCATCGCCGACACGTACCTCTCCGTGAGCGCGCCCCTGGCGCTGGCATTACCAGGGTTGCTCGAGACACGCCGAACGCTTCAGCCACAGATACTGGAACGAGTGACGTCCAATCTTAAGTTGCTCGACGCGCGACTCGCCTCGGGCCAGCCTGTAAGCCGGCTGGTAGTGGAAGGGGGATGGTATGCCATCTTGCGGCTTCCCTCGATTCGAACGGACGAGGAGTGGGCGATGGAACTTGCCAGCAAAGACGGCGTGCTCGTTCATCCGGGCCATTTCTTCGATTTCAGCTCGGAGGGGAATTTGGTGATAAGCCTGTTGACCAAACCGGAGGTCTTTGAAGAAGGGATAGCGAGAATCCTCAAGCGTGTAGCCAGATCCGCCTGAGGTTCCTCAATGATGAAACGATCCAGCGCGCGAAACGAATTCTCGTCTCCTTGCATTCTCCGACTCCTCGCGGTCGTACTGGTTTGTTTCGCGGTGTTTTCAAGCGGGTGCCGCCGGCGGCCCGCCCCACCCAAGGCTTACGCCGCCTTCGTCGTCAACAAGCAGAGTTCGACTCTCGCCGAAGTTAATCTGGCGAAATTCCGCGTGCTGGTAACGTTGGCTGTCGCGGCCCGTCCTGAACGGGTGTTGGTGAGGCCGCAGCGCGAGGAATTATGGGTGGTATCGGCCTCCGGCGAAATCAGCGTAGTGGAGTTCCCCGGGCTGCGGGTTGTGAGGAAGCTTCGCATTGGGGAAGGCGCACGTGACCTTGCCTTTTCACCGCACGGGCGCCGGGCTTTCATCCTCGAGCCGGCAAAAGGACAAATCGTTTTCATCGACTCGGAAAACTACAAGGAGACAACACGCCTCAGCCTGGGCACGCCACTCACCGACCTTGCTTTGACGCCCGACGGCAATACGCTGGTGGCCTCTTCCAGCGCTACGAACCGGCTCTTTTTTGTGAACGCGGACGATCAGAAGGTGCTGGGCTCCGTCGAAGTTGGCAAAGCTCCTGGTCCCATGGTTATCCTCCCCAATAGCTCCAAGGTCTTCGTTTCTGACACGGAAGAAGGAGCCATATCCGCCGCAGACTTGACCACGAAGCAACTCCTTTCCAACATCGAAATCGGCATTCGGCCCGGGGCCCTGGTCCTCAAGCCGGATGGCGGAGAGCTTTTTATCTTCGAGTATGAAGGGACCAGCATGGTCATCGTGGACACTGACCAGGACAACGTGGAACAGAACTATCCCACTGGCCATAAGCCGGTGGCGGGAGTGTTTCAGCAGAACCCGCTTGTCCTTTACATCGCCAACGCCGGTGACGGGTCGGTGATGGCCCTGGACGTTCAGAACCGCACCCTGTTGGCGGCGATACACCTCGGAATCGAGCCCCGCGCCATGGCGCTCACCCCCGACCAACGGTTTCTGGTGGTGGCGGACACCGCCGCCTCGACGCTGGCTGTGCTTCAGACAAATCCCGCCACGCTGCTCACTACGTTCCCCGTTGGGGCCGACCCCGTGGACGTGGTGGTTCCCGGCTGGCTCCTGGAAGGGCAGTGATGAGTGACGAGTGACGGGATCGGGAGATCGGTTGATCGGGAGATCGGGTGAACTGGTCAACCTGCTGCTGTGGGCGCTGACCCGATCACTCGATCCCCAGATCCCCCGATCCGCTGAGAGCGTAGGCTGCTGAACCCAAAAAGCAACCGCACAGATCGTTGCCTCTGTGGGGTTCACCCGATCTCCCGATCAACCGATCATCCGATCCCATCCTTTACCAGTTAATGAGTTCATCCGTGGGTCTGAGAGATATCCAGCCCTCTTGAGGAATCACTTGGAGCGGTAGCTCGTTGGCCCAGATTGAAGCCTGCAAGCGGATTTGCTGGTGTTGCTCATATCCCAGCAGGCTGTAATCCAAGCGCAGCTCGAAGATCCGGTGGAAGGCTACTTGAAGTCGGTCGCCCGTCGCCAGCGGGACGAGCAGCGGCTCCTCGTCTTTCCACAAATTCACTCCGGCCAGGCCGGTGGGCCCGATCAAGGCGTGGATACGAGCGTGGCTGTTGTCCACCACATTTACTCGAACTTGAAATTCAGGGTGGTCTTTCAGAAATGCCGCTGTGAGATCCAGGCGAAGGAAAAGGGCCTCTGGACTGAACCCGTAGTAAAGCGCATCCCAAACCCTTGCGGCCCCGTGCATGGAGCCGGAGCGTGGATCAGGCAGATAGAGGCCGGCGCCTAACCACTCGAAGTAGTTGGTGACCACGCCATCGATGCGCGGCTGGATAAGCCCCGTAGGCGGAACGCGCAATGCTGTGGTGTGGGGGCGCTTGATAGGTTCCGCCAGCTCGTCGGCGGGAACACCTCCCAGCATCCTGTAAAGGTTACTGAGGTGTGTGCGGAAAAGCAGATCAAAATCTTCGTCGTTCGCGGTGGAGTGTTCCGGACCGTACCACCAGCACCAATCACTGCCCTCGGCAACCCACAACTCCTGTTGTGCAAGCGTGGCATTATTTTTCTCGGCTTTGCTGCTGTTTTGAGCGTAGAAATCGCGCGCCTCCGAAAGCAGGTCCCAGGCGCGATTGTCTTCATCCGCTCCAATCCAAACGTCAAAATTGGCGCTGATCCATGACCCGGGATGCACATGGGTCAGAAGCCCGGGGTCTGTAACCCGCAAGGCTTCTGTGGCGGTCACAGCCTTCAGTTCAGGGTCAGAAGCCAGCCGGCCGTAGAAGCTCTTAAGGAATTCCCTGCCGTTTTCCGGGTAGTACTCCCAAGCGTTTTCACCGTCCAGAATAACCGATACCACAGCGGGTTTACTCGAGGTGCTGCGGCCTGCCGCTTTGATACGCTGGTGAAGATCAGCCGCCGCGGCGTGCGGATCCATACGTGAGTAGACGAAGCCCACCAAGTCAGAAAGCTGGCGGTCGCGAAAAAAGATGGAGATATTGCGTCCTTCGGAGGAGAAAACATGTGGCCGGTAGAGCTCAGAACCTCCATCCACGGTCCCGTCGCTTCTCCGGCCGAAATCCATCTGACGTGAGCGCCCCAGCACGCCCTCGTCTGTTGCCGCCCACTCGAAGCCCTCCTCGGCGGCCAGACGCAGGACCTCGTCCGAGACACCTCCCTCGCTGGGCCAGAGCCCGCGCGGCTTGCTGCCGAAAACTTCCTGGTGGAGCCTGATCGCAGCGCGGAGTTGGTCGCGGGCATCCTCAGGGTGCTGAAAGTGGCGGCGCGGCATACGGACTTCAGGGTGAGATTCCACCGCGATGTTGGTGTCGCAAAGGAGAGGAAGGATCGGATGGTAGAAAGGCGAGGTTGAAATCTCAATCTGCCCGCGCTCACTGGCAGCCCTGTAGTCGTCAAGAACTCGCTTGAGTATCTCCACTTCCTTCAGGTGAAGCAGAGATTTATCGCCTTCGTTATAACCCCGTTCTTGCGCCACAAGCTTTCTGATTTGGGGGTCACCGTCAAGGTAGATTTCGTCAAACCAAGCGAGCTGTGAAAGCACTTGCAAGTCGAGCAGGTCGTACGTCGAGAAGAGCCGTCCAGCCGTGGCGGGGTCGGTAGTTCGTGACTTGTCCCACAACTCGCGATAACGCGGATAACGGTTGAGCAGGTTTTCATGGTTGAGCTGGAAAGCGCTTTCCAGGAGAAAGCGGCGGTCATCCTCCGTAAGCTTTTGAACAGGCTTGAAGGCAACTTCGTATGCCTGCTCCACTGCCGCCTCCTGCGCGTAGTCCTGTATTTGCACCACCAGCGAAGGAACCAGGTTGAAGGTCATGTGGAGGGTGGGGAAATCCCGGAGGATCGCCACCATCCCGAAGTAATCCTTCAACGCGTGCAGGCGCGCCCAAGGCATGGTGTACCGGCCCTGCGCCAAATCCTTGTAATAGGGCTGGTGCATGTGCCAAAGCAGCATCAAATAGGTTTGCGGCATGGAATTAAGGAACAGTTCCTTTGCGGCGCTGAAATCGGTGTGTTAGCATGAACGCAGGGCGGCATCCCGCATTCCATTTCATGCCAAGGTTGCGCCCCGGCAAGGACCTATGCGGATACTTACCCGCTATATTCTCAAAGAAATCTCCTCTCACTCGCTGCTGGGACTGCTGGTCTTCACCTTCGTAATTTTCATTCGCCACCTGGGACATCTACTCGAGCTGGTAGTGCGCCACAATCTGCCGCTCCCCGATATGATGACGTTGTTCCTGCTGCCGGTTCCGGGCATCCTCGTGCTCACGGTTCCCATGGCCGTACTGGTGGGAACGCTCATTGGCCTCAGCCGCATGGCGGCGGACGGCGAGGTTATCGCGGCCCGAGCCTCGGGGATCGGGCTTTCCCGGTTCGTCCGGCCCGTGCTGCTCTTCGCTTGTGCGGGGTGGGCACTCACCATGTGGATGAGCCTGTACCTCTCGCCACAGGCAGCCCGGAAACTCAATCGCATGGAAGCAGGGCTAAAGGCCAGCCAAGTGCCGTATGAGATCCAACCGCGCGTGTTTATCGAGCAATTCCCCAATTTGCTTCTTTACTTGCAGGATGTAACCGGCTCTCGTTCCAGGTGGCGGGGCGTCTTCATTGCGGACACCACGCAGCGTGACCAAGTCAAGGTAACCTTAGCGGAAAGCGGGGTGCTTGTCAACGAAGCCGCCAACGACCGGCTGGTGATTCACCTTGCCCAGGGGATGACGCACGAAATCGATCCGCAGAATTCCGCCCAGTATTCGGTGGTGTCCTTCACGGATACGGACATCCCGGTTCCGCTTGAACAGGGGTCTGCCGCAGGGAGCGAAAGCCAGTCCCCTCCCCTGCTTTCAGTGCACCAATTGATGAAGCAGACGCGCAGTCCCCGCCAACGCCAAGCCGCGCTTGTGGAACTCCATTATCGCTTCGCTCTGCCTGTCGCAAGCTTGGTTCTGGCGCTGGTGGGAATATCAGTGGGCCTCTCTACCCGCAAGGGCGGCAAGGCGGTGGGGCTGATACTGACTATTCTGCTGGTCTTCCTCTACTACATCATCATGGCCTTCGGCCTCAGTTTCGCCAAGCAAGGCCGCCTCCCTCCGGTCATCGGGCTCTGGCTGGCCAACGTCATCTTCGCTGCCGCCGGGGTTTTTATGCTGGCGCAACTTCAAAGCCTCCGCTCGCGGCTCCAGTTCCTGCAGGACTGGATGGACGATTTGGAACACTGGTGGCAGGCCCGGCAAGTCCGCAAGCGGCACGGACGATTCTCCGAGCCGTCCTTGAAGCCCCGAGCACCCGGGAGCCGGATCTTTCAGATTCTCGACGTCTACATTATCCAGGGCTGGGTTTTCTACTTTTTCATCCTGCTGGCTACCTTTACGGGCATTTACATTATTTTCGACTTCTTCCAGCTTCTGGGTGATATGGTCCGCAACCACGCTTCGGCAGGCGTGGTCCTCGATTATTACCGCTTCCTTCTCCCGCAAGTGATCTACTTGATGCTTCCGCTCAGCATCCTTGTAGCCACCCTCGTCAACTTCGGCCTGCTCACCAAATCCAACCAGATTACCGCCATTAAAGCCGCAGGTGTGAGCCTTTACAGGATTTCCGTCCCCGTGCTGCTGGCAGCCATTGTTCTGAGCATCGGTATGTTTTTCCTTTCCGATGATTTCTTGCCGGGGACCAACCAGCGGCAGGACGCGTTGCGCAATCAGATCAAGGGGAAACCCCCACAAACCTTCTATCGCCCTGAAAGACAGTGGATTTTTGGGCAATCGGATCGTATCTACAACTACAGGTTCTTTGACCCTGACAAGAACGTTTTCGCCGACCTCGCTTGCTTCGAATTCGACCCTCAGTCTTTTCATCTTACCCGCCGTATTTACGCTGCCCGGGCATTCTGGGAACCGCCCATCCGGGGGTGGGTGCTGGAAAACGGCTGGGTGCGGGACCTCCAGGGAGACCGGGTTGAAAAATACTTCCCCTTTTCGGTCGACACCTTCACCGAGATAACGGAGGAGCCCGCCTATTTTAAGAAGGAAGTGAGACCTTCCGAACAGATGAGTGCTCTCGAATTGGGGCGTTACATCAGCGATTTAAGCCGGAGCGGCTTTGACGTAGTCCGCCTTTCTGTCCAGTTCTATCGGAAGTTTTCCTATCCCCTCATTGCCTTCGTCGTGACCCTGATTGGTATTCCTTTCTCCTTCACTACCGGCAGCAAGGGCGCACTCTCCGGCGTCGCCCTCAGCATCGGCATCGCTATTCTCTATTGGTCGATCTCCAGCCTGTTCGAAGCCATGGGAGACCTCAGCCAATTACCTCCCGTGGTCGCCGCCTGGTCCCCAGACGTTCTCTTTGGGCTGGCGGGGTCGTACTTGCTGCTGCGGGTGAAAACCTAAGAGGACTTCTGCCCACATGAAATTCTCTGACCAACCCGTAAGAATCGTAGCGGCATCCGGTGGCCTCATCTGGCGGCAGGCGACCGGGGGACCCGAGCTGATAGTTATTCATAGAAGACGCTATGGGGATTGGACACTACCCAAGGGTAAAGTGCAGCCGGGTGAATCATGGCTGCAATGCGCGATCAGAGAGGTTCGGGAAGAGACGGGTTTCAATGTGGAGGTTGAGAGCCATGCTGGTTGGGTGTGTTATGACGCGGGAGAAATCACCAAGGTAGTTCGCTTCTGGAATATGAAACCCATCGGCGAGTCTCAATTTCAAAGTTCGGAAGAAGTGATGTCAGTCCACTGGCTGACATCTCAGGAGGCGGTCAAACGACTGGATCACGAAGCCGAGCGACTTCTTATCAGGCAGGTCAGCGCCCAACACAACGCTGTGGCGAGGGGCTCGTAGAATCTTATTTCTTGCTCTTGACACGAGCCTAGATATGTATTATGCTGATTTCGTGAAATTGGGGATAACGCCGGAGCAGGGCGCGTGGAGAGGGCTCGAAATCGGCCCGCTGGTGACAGAAAACGCAGAAAAGATACTAAATAGAGGGAACGAACCTAAGGATCTATTGAAAAGAAAGGAGTTATAGTTTTCAGGAGCCCAAAACGAACTGGTTTTTGACTGCCAGAAGCGCCAATCAAAGCTAAGAAATGGCCGGAAATTGCGTCATTTCTTGCCCAGGCTTATCAAAACACCAGCTCATTTCTGGTAGGTTTGCGACAGAAGGGTGAGGGCTAGGCGCCGTGCGCCTCGACGAAAAGCGCCCCATCACACGGTCACCACGCTGTCCGCCCCTGTCAACAGTCCGACGATGTCGTTCATTCCGCCGACTTCTCCTACCGCAACCTTATCAGTCAGCCCGAAGTGCTCCAGGCATGTTCGGCAGGTGACCAAGCGAGTGCCCTGTCCCTGGAGTATCCGAAGGCCCAACAGGGCGGGTGAGCCATCACAGACCAACTTAACGCCCTCGGTATAAAAGCAAATGGAGTGCGGCTTGACTGGCTGGTTCTCCAACGCGTGCAGGAACCGATCGAACATCTCCAGGTCAAACTGCCTGTCTGTGGGCTCGACGTGGCCCAGACCTTCTCGCGTCACCAGCAAGACGAGTTTCGACATAAGCTCTCTTCCCCCGCCCTCAGGGAATCGTCACCCGGGGGTAGTCCATGAAATGCCGCAAGATTATAACCTGAGTCGCGCCAGCGGGAGGCTATATTGACTTCATGAAATGCGCCCGACTTTGTGTCTCTCGACATCGAGGCGGGTGGGTGCCACAATGGCGAGCCTCCGAAGTACCGCCGCGACGACGGAGGCTTTCAAACGCGGAAAATGTTCCTGCTCGGGGCCCATCTTTGGAGTGCGGTCCCGCAAGGCGGGACCGCACTCCAAAGAGTACGCTTCTGCTTCCAGGCGCCGGGTTGGAAGCTCGAAGGAGCACATGAAGCATGCAGCAAATAACTCATGATGTCTTGATCTTGGGGACCGGACTCGCCGGGCTGCGCGCCGCGGTCGAGCTCTGCATCAAAACGCGGGGCAGCGCCGACATCGCTATCGTTTCGAAAGTGCAGGTCATGCGCTCGCATTCCGTGTGTGCGGAAGGAGGCACGGCCGCGGTGATGCGCCCCGAGGAAGGTGACAGCCTCGAGTTGCACGCCTGGGACACCGTGAAAGGCTCCGATTTCCTTGCGGACCAGGACACAGTGGAGCGATTTGTGAGAACCTCCCCGGATGAAATCCGCCTCCTCGAGCACTGGGGCGTCCCCTGGTCCCGCCGCGAGGACGGGCGAATCATGCAGAGGCCGTTCGGAGGGCATTCTTTTCCTCGGGCGTGCATGGCGGCCGACAAGACCGGCTTCTTCGAGATGCAGGCCCTCTACGACACCCTCGTCAAATACAACAACTTCAAGCGCTACGACGAATGTTTCGTCACTGCGCTGCTCCTCGATGGCGGACGCTTCGCCGGGCTTACGCTCTACGATCTACCGAGCGGCGAGTTTCATGTCCTGCGCGGCAAGGCTCTCCTGATTGCCTCCGGAGGGTTGGGGAACCTTTATGGATTCACCACCTACTCTCAAACCGTTACGGGCGATGGACAGGCCATTGCCTACCGCGCCGGTCTGGCCTTGGAGGATCCGGAGTTTCTCCAGTTTCACCCGACGGGGCTCGTGCCTTCGGGCATCCTGATGACCGAGGGCTGCCGCGGTGAAGGCGGCTACCTGCGCAACAATAAAGGCGAGCGCTTCATGGAGAAGTATGCGCCCAAGATGATGGAGCTGGCGCCGCGCGATATCGTTTCCCGTTCGGAGATGACCGAAATCCTCGAGGGACGCGGCTTCCCGGGAGCCGACGGCCTCGATTACATCCAGCTCGATTTGACTCACCTGGGCGCCGAGCGAATCAACAAGCGCCTGCCCTTGATTCGGGAAGTGTGCATGAAGTTTCTGGGCATCGACCCGATCACGCAGCCCATTCCCATCCGGCCCGTGGCTCACTACTCGATGGGCGGAATCGAGGCCGACATCAATGGGCAGACGAAGGTGGAGAATATCTGGGCCGCCGGCGAGGTGGCCTGCCACTCCATGCACGGCGCCAACCGCCTCGGGTGCAACTCCACCGCCGAATGCTTGGTGTGGGGCGGCATCACGGCCGGCGAGATGGCGAAGTACGTGGCCCAAGGCTCCAAGCTGAGCGCGATGTCGGAAGACTTGGCCCGGGAAGAAGAGAAGCGTATTTTCGACGGGCTGCTCAAGCAGAGTGGAACTGAGAACCCCGCCCGCATCCGCCGCGAGCTTCGGACCCTGATGGACAAGCACGCCGGTGTCTATCGCAGCGGGGAGTCCATGAAGGAGGGGCTGGCCAAGATTGCGGAGCTGAGGCGACGCTTCGGGAAAATCTCCATTCAGGACAAAAGCCGCATCTACAACTCCAACCTCATTCAGGCGCTCGAGACCGAAAATATGCTGGAGTTGGCCGAGGTGCTGCTCTTCGCGGGTCTGGCCCGCGAGGAATCCCGCGGGGCCCATGCCCGCAGGGATTTCTCCCAACGCGACGACGAGAAGTTCCTGGCCCACTCCATGGTTTACTCGACCGACGGCAAGCCGCGGCTGGAATACAAGCCCGTGACGATTACCACCTGGAAGCCGGTGGAGCGTAAGTACTAACACTCCGGGTCGAGGCTAGCTGTATGTCACGAATAGTGAATGGTGGATTGTGTATTACAAATTGTGAAGGAGGGCCCATGAAGCCATTGTTTACCGTTCACGCCGGCGAGTACAGGGAGCCACGTCGCGACTTCACCAAATGGCTCAACAACTGGGGTCCGGTGGCGCAGCTCAATAGATAACGGGCGCACCATCTAACCAGCGGCCGCACGTGGAGGACCGACTGTACAGCCGCCGGTGACAGGGGATGATAGAATTGAGGGTGGGAGGTCATGAATATGGAAGGTGTTGAGTTTATTGTCGATTCCCAGGGGAAGAAAACCGGGGTTGTAATAAACCTCAAAAAGCACGGAACCCTCTGGGAGGATGTTTATGACAATTGGTTGGCCGAAAAAAGAAAGCATGAACCCCGCGAGACGCTCCAGTTTGTTCGAGATCGCCTCAAAAGTCAGGGCAAGCTAAATGGCTAACGTCGAATATGCAATCACCTTTGCCAGGTCAGCACGTAAAGAGCTGGAAAGTCTTGACCGACCGCTTGTCAACCGAATATTCCCAGTAATTGAGTCGCTTGCCCAAAACCCCCGTCCAGCAAAATGTAAGAAATTGAGTGGCGTTCAAAACCGGTGGCGCATCCGGATCGGCGATTATCGAGTTGTTTACCAAATTTTTGACGACGAGAGGGTTGTTGACATAGTTGCAGTTCGTCATCGACGTGAGGCTTATCGCTGAAATCAAAAGGACCCTAATCGACAATCATCAATCGAAAATCGCCAATCGGCAATTTTCGGGGGAGGCCAACGTGGCCGAAATCCAAAGACACAACAATCGGCTCGGGCTGTGGGGATGGCTCGGGGGCGGGCGTTGGGGTGTGGAGCGCTACGCTTACATCCTGCATCGCCTCACCGGCCTGGGCATTCTTTGCTACTTTTTGATGCACGTTGTGGTTACGAGCCTGCGCGCCAAAGGCATCTACTTGTGGGTCGAGGGGGGAATCTTTCACCAGCCTCTCTTCAAGTTCGGGGAGTTTCTGGTTTTCTCGGCTTTCGCCTACCACGCCGCGAACGGCATCCGTCTGGTGCTCGTGGAACTCGGCTTCGCGGTCGGCAAGCCCATCGAGCCTGTTTATCCCTACAAGACGTCACTGAACGTTCAGCGGCCCCTGCTCATCTCCATGATGATCCTGGCAGCGATCTTGCTCGCGGCAGGGGGGTATGAATTCTTGGGTTTGGCTAAATAGCAGGGGCGCGTCAAAGTCGCCTTGGCTCGAAAAAGACCCCTCACCCGGCCCGCGTCCCGATGAAGTGAATCGGGATCGCGGTCCACCCTCTCCCCTCGGGAGAGGGTAGAAATCGACAATGACGGCCCTCTCCCTTGGGGAGAGGGTGCCCGAGGAACGAGGGCAGGTGAGGGGTTACTTGGTGAGCGAAGACCTTGACGCGACCCTGGGTCAAGTAGGAGGAGGAGAAATGCGCGAAACGAAATACTGGACCTGGCACATGGCGGCGGGAGTGGTGATCCTCTTCCTGCTCGGCCTCCACATGCTCATCATGCACGTGGGCGGGATCACTCACCTGTTTGTCCCTTACGGGGGCGAGGCCGTTTCCAAGAGCAACAGCCTGTTTAGGGATGGCAAGCTGTTCTTCACCGTTACTTACGTCCTTCTCCTCGGCGTCGCGCTCTACCATGGCCTCTATGGCCTGCGCACCATCCTGTTCGAGTTGACGCTCAAGCCCGCGGTCGAAAAGGCCATCACCTTCGTCTTTCTAGTTGTAGGACTGGGGCTGTTTGGCCTGGGCACGTGGGCGGCCGTCGCAGTGCATGCCATCGCCATAGCAGGAGGAAGGGGGTAGCCATGCCGGGAAGCAGCAAAACCGTACGACAGATTAATTTTCACATCACGCGCTACAATCCTGAAAGCGACCGCGCGCCGTACGTAAAGACTTACACGATACCGGTGCGCGAAGGCATGACGGTGCTCGACGGCCTGCACTACATCAAGGACAATGTGGATGCTTCGCTGGCTTGGCGTTATTCGTGTCGCATGGGCGTCTGCGGTTCGTGTGGCATGATGCTGAACGGGCAGCCGACGCTCGCCTGCAACACCCAGATCCTGCACATCGCGACTACGGATCTGACCGTGAGCCCCTTGCCGAATTTCAACATCATCCGTGACCTGGTCCCCGATCTCCTGACCATGTTTGACAAACACCGTTCGCTGAAGCCTTACGTGGTGCGCGCGGATGAGGCCGAGATTAATGACCCGGCAGGGGAGTTCTACCAGTCTCCAAAGGAACTCGAAGCCTATCTCCAGTTCACCTACTGCATCAAGTGCGGCTGCTGCATGGCCGCCTGCCCCACCTTGGCCACCGACGCGCGGTACTTGGGGCCCATGCCTCTGGCGGCGGCGCAGCGCTATAACCAGGACACGCGCGACGACGGGCGACGCGAACGCAACCGGGTGACCGGCGCCGCGTTTGGGGCTTTCCGCTGCCACTACGCCGGCGAGTGCTCGCGTGCCTGTCCCAAAGGCGTCGATCCGGCCAAGGCCATCCAGCATCTCAAGCGCCGGTTGGTGCTGGATTATCTCCACCTGGCTCGCCGGAAAAAGCCATGTCAGAAGCTGCACGGGCCGGGTGGAGGCAAGCCGCTTCCCAACATCCCCGCCGCGCCGGCAAAGACGGTCTGAACTCATGTTTCCAGTTTCTAATTTCCAGTTTCCGTTCTTTGACTCCTCCGCCATGACCCGCCGCAGAAATCTCGGTGCTGTCGGAAAGTCTCTGACTACTGCCCCTTGAGGGTGCGGTTTAAGAAGTCGAGCGTGCGGGCCCAGGCATCGTTGGCGGCGGCTTCACGATATCCCAGCTTGTTGTTGGGGTTCTCGAAGGCGTGGCCGGCGCCATCATAGATCTTCACGTCGATTGACTTATGCGCGGCTTTCATCGCATCTTCAAATGCCCCCACGGCAGTGGGCGGGATGCCCCGGTCCTCGGCTCCAAAACTCCCCAGCACGGGCGCCTGAATTTTCTGAATTTCGTCTTTGTCCGTAGGCATGGAGCCATAATTCACGACGCAGGCGGCGAGCTTGGATTCATTGACGGCCAGCAGGAGAGAGAATCCGCCCCCCATGCACCAGCCCACCGAGCCGATCTTATCTTTCCGGACATCGGGCCGGGAGGCTAGGTAGTTGAAGGCGGCTTTCAGGTCGCGAATGGCCTGGTCCTGGGGCAGGCCGCGCGAGAGCTCGTGAGCGAGGTTGGGATCGTAGGCCACCTTGCCCCGGTAGAGGTCTACGGCAAGCGTCACATATCCTTGTTCTGCGAATTTCTGCGCCTGTTCCTTTACCCAGTCGTTCAGGCCCCACCATTCATGAATCACCACCAGGGCTGGGTGGGGCCCGCCGGAATCGGGGACCGCGAGATAGGCGGAGACGGTCTCGTCACCACTCCGCAAGGCAATGGTCTCTGTCTTTGCCGGGAGTGCCAGGGCGGCGGACGTAAGAGCCACAAACCACCCGCCCATCCAAACCACCAAGCATGTATGGCGCACCGCACACCTCCGTAAGCGAGTTGACATGAGTAATGATCCCGATTCAGGGGACTTGCACCTCGCACTCCTGTCATCACCATTCTCCGGGCTGTCCAGTCCGGAAGGCAGGAGGCCCTGCCCCTGTAGTATAATGGCTGACTGATTTTTGTGGGCTGGAATTTTATGCTGCGCACGTTCGGCTTTGCACCCTGTGGCGGCCGAACGGAACGCGAAGCAACAACAGCAAAGATGAAGTTTTCTCGTCGCCAAATCCTGGGTTCCTCCGCTGTCCTGCTGGGGTCAAAGCTCCTTGACGCTCTTACAACTCCTCTCTGGCGATGGACCCGCGCGCCCGCCCTGCACGCGGCCATTGTTCCCAACCCGGAGGAATCTTCACCCGTCATCTTCGTGGATGTTGCCGAAGAGGCAGGGCTGACCGTTCCCAACGTTTGGGGCGGAGTGACGAGCAAGAAGTACATTGTCGAGGCCAAAGGCAGCGGTTTGGCCTTTTTCGATTACGACCAGGACGGCTGGTTGGATATCTACCTGACCAACGGAGTGCGCTTCGAGGAAACCTACGAACCCGGGAAAGCTCCGATTCAACACCTCTTTAAGAACAATCGCAACGGAACGTTCACCGATGTGACGGAGAAGGCAGGCCTGGGCCGTACCGGCTGGGGGACGGGCGTTTGCGTCGGCGACTACGACAATGACGGATGGGACGACCTGTTCTGCTGCTTCTGGGGCCACAACATCCTCTGGCACAACAACGGCGACGGAACTTTTACGGATGTGACGAAGAAAGCGGGACTTTGGGAAGATCGTGTCCGCTGGGGCTCCGGTTGCACTTGGCTCGACTATGACCGCGACGGATTGCTGGATCTCTTCGTCTGCAATTACATTGAGCTGGATATCACGAAAGTGCCGGTACCTGGCGCGACCGGCTATTGCCAGTGGAAAGGTATCCCCACCATGTGTGGGCCGCGCGGGCTTCCCGGCGGGATGAACATCCTTTACCACAATAACGGTGATGGGACCTTCTCGGACGTTTCGGAAAAGGCCGGCATCCTGAAACCCGGGCCGCGTTACTCCATCACCGGCGTGTCGTATGATTTTGACAACGACGGCTGGCCGGATATCTACGTGGCGGTGGATTCGGAGCCCAGCATCCTGTTTCACAATAACAAGGATGGGACATTCACGGATGTCTCCGTTATGGCGGGTTGCGCCTATAACGAGGATGGACAGGAACAGGCCGGCATGGGCGTAGGCGTCGGAGACTACGACTGCGATGGGTGGCTGGATATCTTCAAAACTAATTTCACCGACGATACGCCCGATCTTTACCATAACAATGGGGACGGGACTTTTACCGACGTCACCTTCGTCGCAGGCCTGGGGGTGAACACGCAGTACGTCTGCTGGGGGGCGGGATTCATGGATTACGACAACGATGGGTGGACGGATATTTTTCACGTCACGGGCCATGTTTATCCTGAAATCGAAACCTATCATCTCGATGCTACGTTCAAGAGTCCACGCATCGTTTACAGAAACCTTGGGAATGGCAAGTTTAAGGACGTCTCAGCTCAGATGGGACCGGGGGTAGCGGAACGCTTCTCCAGCCGCGGCTGCGCATTTGGGGACTACGACAACGACGGAGACCTCGACGTCCTGGTGCTCAATATGAATGACAGGTTCTCCCTCCTGCGCAATGAAGGAGGAAACAAGAACAACTGGATCAAGCTCAAGTTGATTGGGACACATTGTAACCGCACTGCGGTCGGCGCCCGCGCGCGCGTGGTGACGGGAAAACACGCGCAGATCGACGAGGTCCACTGCGGAACCAGCGTAATGTCCCAGAGCGATTTGCGCCTTCACTTCGGCCTCGGGGATGCGAAAGAAATCGATTCGATCGAAATCAGGTGGCCCACGACGCAGAAGACCGAGAAATTCACCAAAATCGAAGCCAATCAGATCCTGACCATAAAGGAAGGATCCGGGATTATAAAGGCCGAAAGACTGGAAAAGCCGGGGAAACTCGCGCGCCTGAAATAATTGCAAAAAAAGGGTGTCCGCTTCACTCAGGCAACTCCTTAACGTTGGGCGCTGGGGCGGCGGGGGCATACTGCATAAAGAGGCATGAGATCACCGGGGAGGGAAAGCCATGAGAGGAAGCGATCTCCAGACCAGGAGGGCTTTCAGGAGAGGCTTGATCCTTGCCGCCGCCATAGCGTTACTGTGGGCTGGGGGTGGCCTTGCGGTAGTTGCTTTGCCGCCGCAGGAGATTCCAGCGGACGCTACACCTCAGGTCCAGCAGCTCAACCCAAGCCAGGCGGCTCCCGGGGAGGAGGTTACCATCGTCGTCGAAGGGCAGAATTTCTCTCCCGGTGCCTACGTTTCTTTTACCAACCCGTCAATTCACGTTGTCTCTACTCGACGCGTTAGTGGGACGGAGCTCGAGGTCAAGCTGGCGATCAGCAAGAAAGCCCAAGCCGGTGCAATCAGCCTCTATGTCAGCAATCCGGCCAGTATCGCGGCTGAGGCTGAATTTACGATTGCGCCGGCCGCTGTCCCTGCGCCAGCAGCCCCTGCGGCGCCATCAACGCCTGCGGAGGAAGTTCATCCTTCCGAATCCAGCACGCCGGAGGTCACAAGCGTCGCTCCCCCCCGCGCTGCTCCCAGAACTCAAGCGAGTCTGAAGATCACGGGGAAGAACTTTGCTCAAGGGGCCAAGGTCAGCTTCTTGAACCCAGGAATACGGGTCCTGGAGACCACCGCGACGGCCACCACTGAGCTTACAGTGCGCATTCAAATCACCGCGGATGCGCCCACAGGTAAGACCAGCTTGTTTGTGGTGAATCCCGACGACAAAGAGGCCGAAGCACCCTTCGAGGTGGCAGGCGGGACCACCAAGGCTGCCGCGGTTTCTGAACCGGCCAGCTCGGCGGGCCAGCGCTTCGACGTCTACAACCTCGGGGACGTCGCCAGCCTTCTCCAGAGCCACAACAAGACCAAAGGCACGCTGATGGTAACGGGCCAGAAGCTCACTTACGAGGAGTCGGGCAAGGAGGTGTTTTCAACGCCTCTCTCGGATATTAGAGAGGTTGACGCAAATATCATTCCAGGCCTCAACCTCAACACGGGCACCTTTCACATCAATCTGACGTCCGGAAAAACCTACAACTTCATCGCCGGTTCACTCCGCCCTGCGGATAGTCAGTCCATTGTCGACTCCCTGCGCAAGGCCATTCACTAGCCTCCATTATCTCGGCGGTTCGAATAGCCCTTTCGGATTGCCACCCTTTTCGCTGAGGCAGGGGCTGTGATAGACTTTGCATGTAGCTCATCGCAACGCATAGCACGGGGTATTGCTGAATGAAACGATACGGCGAGCATCGTTTCCCCGGAAAGCTCTTTGTGGTCGAGGGAATCGACGGCTCGGGCAAGTCCACCCAATTGATGCTCCTGCACCAGTGGCTTCAGTCTGAAGGCTACGGGGTTGTCTTCAGCGAGTGGAATTCCTCGCCGCTGGTCCGGGACACGACGAGGCGCGGGAAGAAGAAGCAGATGCTTACTCCCGCTACCTTCTCTTTGATCCACGCCACTGACTTCGCGGATCGGATGGAGCACAACATCATCCCCCTGCTGAAAGCGGGAGCGGTGGTGCTTTGCGATCGCTACATCTACACCGCCTTTGCCCGCGATGTGGTGCGGGGCATGGATCGCAAGTGGGTGCGGGAGCTTTACAGCTTTGCGGTCAAGCCCACCGCGGCCTTCTATTTCCGCGTTCCCCTTGATGTTGCCATGAAACGCATCCTGGAAGGGCGAAGCGGGGTGAAGTTCTATGAAGCCGGCATGGACCTTGGGTTGAACGAAGACCCGGAGGAGAGCTTTCATGTCTTTCAAGGGAAAATCCTTGAAGAGTACGAGAACATGATCCCGGAATTCGACCTCACCACGGTGGATGCCACGCTTCCCATTGAAGACCAGCAGGTCCAGATGCGCCAAATTGTTAAGGCCAAGCTGACCCAGGCCAAACGATTGAGGGTGGCCCCATGAGAGAAACTTATTCGGTGATTCTGCCCAAAATGAATCTGGCGGAACTCACCGGGAGACTGATTGTAATTGAGGGCACGGACGGCGTTGGCCGTTCCACTCAGATCAAGCTGCTCAGACCCTGGCTCGAGCAGCAAGGACACGCCGTGCTGGATACCGGCATCAAGCGTTCCCAACTGGCGGCTAGGGGAATTCAGCAAGCCAAAGAGGGACATACCCTGGGGCGCATTACCTTGAGCCTCTTTTACGCCACGGATTTTGCGGATCGACTCGAAAACGAGATCGTCCCTGCGCTACGTGCCGGATTTGTCGTTCTTACCGATCGTTACATCTATTCTCTGATGGCTCGAGCTATTGTGCGGGGCCTCGATCCAGCCTGGATCCATAATGTGCACAGCTTCGCGCTGAAGCCCGATGCCACTTTCTATTTGCGAATCGGCGTAGACGACCTGATTCCCCGCGTGGTCTTCTCAAGCGGGTTTGACTATTGGGAATCCGGCATGGATCTCTACCCCAGCGAGGATATGTACGAAAGTTTCCGCAAGTACCAGACGACCCTGCTCGCGCAGTTCGATAAGATGGCGCAAGAATATGACTTCACGGTAATTGATGCTTCCCCGGATATCCGCACGGTTTTTGAGCGGCTGCGCGCAGGCATTTCCCGTGCTCTCAAGGGTGAACCTCGGGAGCCGCTGTTTGCAGGGCCTGTGCCAGAGGTGGGCGTGCAGGATTCGGGCAGTACTGAGGTTGCCGGCGCGGGAAAAGCCAATCGCCCGGGAGCAGAAAGCTAGGCGAGTAGCCCTCAAGCGCTGGCGATGGTAGAGGCAGGCGCTGCCAGGAGACCCTCCGCCCAATTCTTGAGCCCCTGATAGCTGGGTGAGTCCAGCGTCATCTGGAAGTATTTTTCCCTGAATCCCCGCTTCCTGGTGCGATTCCGCAAAATCAGTTTCCCGGTTGCCATGGCGAGCGGTAGTTGATCGCGCAAGAACTCCGGCTTGGCCATCATTTCTATTATCATTTCCTCCAGCACTTCCATATCGTGCCAATCACCGAGATGCTGTTGGATTTTTTTTAGCCAGGTGAGCGCACCCGAGCTGCCCGGGATCCCGAACTGATTCGCAACTTCGAGAAGGTAACGGAGCCGCTTGGCGCAGATGCGCGCGGCGTGGATGGAGGGCGCGGTCGTTTCGCGGTGCGAAGAGGCAACCTGCTTTTCAAATTCTCGCCAGGCGCCTACCAGCGCTTGCGTAAGGCGCGCCGGGAAGGGTTCAAGAGCGGGCCGGTCAGGTTGGACCAAGGAATGCGAACCATGGTCCTGGTCGGGCGTGGGCTTGAGCCGATCCAGAATCCCCTTGGCGCGCATGTAAAAGACGGCCAAGTTCACCTTGCTCAGCTTACGAATGGCCCTCGAGAAGCTCCCGGACCGGCGCTCCTGAAGATGCTGCTTCACAGCCGTCCAGGCTCCCCGGTCCGAGCAGCGCTTTCTTGCCAGACGCCCCTGCACCTGCTGGAGCAGGACGTCACAGTTCCGCAGGTCTCCCAGCGCCCGGCGACATCGTCTGATTTTGCGCCTCAAGCGGCGGGCCTCCCGGGGCAGGGGCTTGGGAAAAATCAGGTCAAGCACTTGCTGCAAGCGCCGGCTTGCAACACGCATGTCGTGGATGGCGTCTGGGTCGTCCCCCTTCAGAACCTTTGCCTCCAGGGATACGAACCGGTTGAGGTGTCGAAGGGCTAGCTTCCGGACTTTGCTCCATCCGTTTGTCGGCGGCGCGGTTCCGGGACTCTTTGCCAGTTCATTGACTGGGTGAGCGGGATTGTGGAGGATGTTCTCTTTCCGCTCTTCCATGGAAAAGGGCTCGAACGGGTCGCAGGTCGAGGGGTTCAAACCTCCCGACCTCCAGTTAAAGCCGCCCCCTTGTGCTGAAATAAAGCCAAGTGACTTGGCTTCTGCTGCAACAGTCTAAACCGAATGCGTCCAACTTACAACGCATTACCCTGCAAGTCCTGCCGGTTGACGGCTCCTGGTCGGGTCGATACCGAGGCGCGGCCTTGAAACCGCGCTCCGGCAGTTGACTAAGACAGATTTGCCGCTGTCGCGACTTCGAGTGCGGCGAGGGCGGGTCAGATTGCTGGACGTTCAGGAGAGGCCTAAAGCCGCTGCAACTACCTGAGCTTGCGAAGCAGGCGAGGTGTCAACCACCACACGAGTTGGCCGGGGCTCTTCGGCGGAAACTCATCGAAGCTAATCATACAGCACCCGCCCTTCTTAAACGCCAGGTGGGCATGGCCACCGGCGCCGATAAGCCGGGCGGCCAACTCGCTGAGGTCGGGTTCATGGCCGACCACAAGTACCCTTCGGCAGTTGGGGCGTTTGGCCAGAAATGCGAGCAGAGCCTCGGGTGACCCGCCGGGCCGCATCGCATCGCAGACGTCCACGAGCACACTTGACGCCAGCGATTCGGCAATAATTCCCCCCGTTTCAACCGCCCGCACCAGCGGGCTGGTAACAATCCAGTCCACTTCGAACCCCATCCGTTTCAGACCCCCGGCGATCTCCCGCATCTTTTCTTTGCCTTCCGGCACAAGCGGACGTTGCGCATCGTCCGAAAATCTCACACTGCCACGCGTGACGGCGAGCCCGTGCCGCATGATGTAAAGCTCATACCCTATCTGAACTTTTCCCTCAGGGGCTAACGTATTGTTTTTTGGCATGGTCTTCAGCTCGTTTTCGTTAACCATTGTAGCATCGAAAGGGGAGGGTTTTACCGTGGCGCTTCGACCGGCATCACGTGGGACGCCCGGTGCGGGCGCGGCTCAGAACATAGAAAGCTCGTCTGTTGCCGCCCGTCCCGGTAGTGACAAAATCCAGAACTCGGCGGCCGGATTCAAAAGCGCGCTGGAACATGCGCCGCGTTTCCAGCCGCCACTGCCGCGCCAGCTTCAAAGCCCGAACCCTCATTTCATCGGTATTGGTCGGAATCTCCAGGAGAAGCCGGGGCTCTGCGAAAGAAAAACTGATGCCCCGATTCACTATGAATCCCTCTTCATTGCGGCGAGTTTCATTGATTCTGGGCAGGTCGAGGTTGATGGGCCGCAACGGAGGTCCCTGCAGGCAACGTGCCACACGAGCGCTGCTGACTTGCCAATTCACAACGAAGCGGTCGCTCGGCAGGCCCTTCTCAATCACGCTGGGGAAACGGCCGTAGCAGTCTGGAAGATATTCCTCCACTCGGACACCCAGCCGCGCGATGTTCAAGGCTGCATTGCGGCTTTGCAAGGGGTCATACGTCCAGCAGATGGACTTGATCCCCTCTTGCAGGGCTAATTCCCTGTGCGCGAGCTTCATCCTGAATCCCAGGCCCTTGTCCCGATGGCGTTTTTCCACCGCCATCATGTGCGACCAGTGAACCACCCGTCCGTGATAGCGCCCCAGGAACGCATAAAGGAACCCCAGGAGCTTTCCCTCCGCGATGGAGCCCAACACTACGCCTCCGTACTTCTGCGTGACGCAAAGGACCTCACTGCCCACCCCCACGTTTCCCCAGACTTCCATCTGGAGCCTCTCACATTCCCGGTATTCGTAAAGGCTTCTCAGCCGTCTTATTTCGATTCGAGGCAAGATTGATCCGCCACCCTCAGCCGCTTTCGACGCCAATTAAAATACCACTGCGGACATGTAAGCTGGAAGAGCGCCGCCAGGCAAAAGACCTTTCATGGCGGGGGCGAAGGGACAAGGGGTGTGGCTCCTCTGAAGCCTTACTCCTCCGTAGCACCCATCCGCTCCCATACTTCGTAGAAAAGCTTGATGGAGCCGGGCGCAAACCCGGCATAATGATTGTTGAAGAACCCCAGGATGCGAATGCCTCGCTTGAGCAGTTTGCGGATGATGGGAATCCAGGTCTCCATCTCGTGCGTCCGGTCGATGATGACCCTGTCCCAGTGCTTGGTCTTATCCTCGATGCCTTTTCGGTCGCCCAGCCACCTGAGGTAGGCAAAATCCGCGGTCACAACATCCTGCTTTGCAACCAACCGATCGACGGGCGCCATCCAGGGATGATCAATAAGCGCCAAAGCAATGTTCCTCGGTCTAAGTAGATCGAGGAGGCGGTCGTTTATCCAGTATTTGTTCCGGAGCTCAACCGAGTAGGCAGGGCCGCGGGGAAGCTGATCCAGGAACTTTGACAACCGGACGAGGAAATCCTGGGCCTGGGGAAAAGCCTGTTTATTGAAGTAAGGGAACTGGAGCAACAGGGGCCCGAGCTTGTCGCCAAGGAGGTCCATCGTCTTCAGGAACTCTGAGAGCTCATGGGCGCAATCAACAAGCACTTTCTCATGCGTGATTACCTGGGGGAATTTGGCTGCAATGACGAAACCCGCCGGGGTGCGCGCGCGCCAATTCCTTACCACCGCAGCGGAGGGAGTTCGATAGAACGTCGAGTCTACCTCAACGGTGTCAAAGTGTTTCGCATATTCAGAGATGAATTCAGCAGAAGTGGTGCCCGGAGGATAGAAAACCCCTACCCAATCCTGACTGGACCAGCTCGAGGTGCCAAGGCGCAGGTTTTGAATTTGAGGGTAATCCAACGCCGTCAAATCTCGTACTGCAAATCTAATCAGCGGGGCTGGCCAAACTACTCTCCGCACATACCCCGTTCGCGCGCGCCACATGTACGGCACGGGCCAGCCTCGAAAGAAGCAGCGGAGTGCGAGCCCTTCACCACCGCGAATACAGAGAGTAACTTGTCCACATTGGGGCTTTCACACTTCCCACAAAGTACGCTGCTGGACGAGGAAGTAATGATTTTTTCGAACTGGGCCCCGCAGTCCTGGCACTTGTATTCGAAGATCGGCATATCATTCTCCCTCCTGCAATATAGCGGATGACACCCGACATTTCAACGTGGTTGCCGGGAGGGTTGCGGCGAATTCGCTTTTGGGCCAGACTGCAGGCGCATTTTTCAGGCTGGGTTCGAGGTCGAGGGCCGACGACAGAGGGCCGAAAATCGCTTGACAGGCTCCAGTTTATTGCTTACAGTGTCCCCCAGCCACCATGATACGGAACCTAGGAATCTTTCACTAGAGGAGAGGAGCAGCAAATGGCGAAGGTGTTGACTAAGTCACAAGTGGTAACCCATCTGGCAGAAAAGGCGGGGATTCAAAAGAAGGCTGCCGCCGCAGTCCTGGAGCACCTCGCTGCTCTGGCGACGAAAGAAGTCAAGGGCGGCGGACAATTCGTGGTTCCTGGACTCGGCAAGGCTGTTAAGGCACACCGAAAGGCTCGCGTGGGCCGTAATCCTCAGACCGGCGAGCCGATCAACATTCCGGCAAAGACGGTCGTCAAGTTTCGCTTGGCCAAGGCATTTAAGGATGCCGTGGTGCCTCCCAAGAAGAAATAGCGATTCAGCCGCGAGCCGCCGTTCTGGCTCGCGGCTCCTCGCACAGGCACTCGGAAAGTTGAACTCCGCACTCCGTGAATGAACTTGCGCCGGGTCGATCCGTGTCCGTGGCGAGTGGGCTTCACCAAGAGGAGCAAGAGGCGTAGTGTCGCCCCATGTTGAAAGCTCGGCGGCGTTTCCGCAGAGGGGACTGGGCGACGCTTCCTCCGGGCGGGGCGAGAGTGCCTATCGAAGGCGCTCCCCATGGGCCAGCCATCGGACCCCCATAAATCAGTGTCGTGTGCCTGAAGTGCTTTGGGCAGGTCAATCCGGCCCCGGAGCGTCGGACCCCCCTCAAAGGGTTTGCGTTCTTTGGGGCCTGGCGCTTTTGCGTCGAGTTATGCCTCGTTAGGAATGGGAAGGGCGGGGCTTCAGCCCTGCCGCACGCGGAGCCAGGGAGCAGCGGCTTTAGCCGCTGAAGCCACATGTTCGCTAATGGCATTGGCCAGTGCTTCAGGGGCTGAAGCCCCTCTCCGACGAGTGCCCGGCGGCGGGGCTGAAGCCCCGCCCTTCCCCTAGAATTGGACGCAGAACTTGACTCGTTTATACCAAGTTCCAAAACTCTAGGCTTCTAGCGCGCATATCGCGTGGGGCGGGGGCCCTCTTCCAGGGCCTGTCGTTCCCAGATCATTCCTTCCCGCGAATAGTGGGCTATCTCAAAGTCCTGGGTCAGTTCCAGCGCGTCCACGGGGCAAGCGTCCTCGCATAAGCCACAGAACATGCAGCGCGAAAGGTCATAGGTGAAGGTCGTCAATCGCTTCTTGCGGTCCTCGGTCCGCGCCCATCCCACCACAATCAGGTTCTCCGGACAAGCCAGCGAGCAGAGGTTGCAGGCGATGCAGAGTGTCTCGCCGGTTTCCGGGTGGTTGTTCAGGCGCGGGGCGCCCCGGTAGCGTTCTGCGACCACGGGGCGCTCCAGCGGATACTGTTCAGTGCAGGTGGCGCTGGGGCGCTGATAGGAAAACGTCAGCCTCAGGCCCTTGATGAGGTCAACCAGGAATATCCTTCGAACCAGTTCCCTAACGCTCATTCTTCAAACCCCGCCTTTGTTTGATTTCATGCCAATTAGAAGTTGAAGCCCCGCACTCGCCGCCCCGCCACGCTGGCAATTCCCCGTCAGAATGATAGATTGGATCGGTCGGGGAGAAAATGACTTAAGTCGCCAGGGGGGCACCTCGTCGAGATGCCGGCCGCAGGTGCCCGGCACATGCCTGTCATTGGAGGTACAATAGCCTGTAGCGAGTGGGTCGTCCACCCATTACGAGAAAACGGGTTTGCTCCTTTTCACCCTGAACTGGGTAAGGGTCGCGGTTTTCCCAGCTCCGGCGAGCATCCGAAAGCTCAGGGGTGTGAACAAATGAAACGCATACTCTTAATCATAGGGCTGTCGTTGTTCATTCTGTACCTCGGTGACTATCTCTCAGTGCGCTACAGGATCCCGAAGAGCCGTAGCCAATTCGGAGTGGTGAAAATCCAGCGCTATTATGCGGTCGGCCTGAAGAGCCACAAAACCGAGTTTATGTTCCTCGCGCCGGAAAACCAGGTATGCGTCCACTCCCTGTTTCCTCACTTCGGCTACAGTCCATGCTGGTACCTCAGTCGGAGAAATGTGAAACGGATCGATATATGATTCCGGAGGCGCCAATGATTCGCCATTCGAGCTGCTCTTACCGCCAACATCAACATGATTCTGTGATGCGCCCCTCGGCGCGCAGACTTCTGAGGGTCTGCACACCAACCGCTGAGATCGAAACTTCACCCGTCAAAAAATCGGGATGTGGTATGATCGCCCGCGTGTAGTGTACCTGCATTGTTAACTCATCCTGGGAATAGCGATGCATTGGATAGGTGATGCATGAACCAAGAATGTTCATTACAGCCCGAGGCTGTTCCCGCTTTTCCTGCTCTCGGCAAACGAATCAAGACCCTGATGGTCTGGCCCAAAATCCCGGATTCCTTTTGGACATTCGCGGGCATGATGCGGCTCCTCCGTGAAAAGGTCGTCATCCCGCCCTTGGGGCTCATCACGATAGCCGCGTTATGTCCTGAGGAATGGGACATTCGCCTGATTGACCAGGGTGTGGAAGACTTAAGTGATGCCGACATCCTCTGGGCGGACCTCGTCATGGTAAGCGGCATGCGGGTCCAGAGAAAAGGGCTCGAGGAGGTCCTCGCCCGCGCCCGCAGCCTGGGCCGGCGTACGATCGTGGGCGGACCCTATCCGAGCAGCGAACCGGACGAAGTGCTGAAGTTGGCGGACCATGTGGTGGTGGGCGAGCCGGATGAGGTGTTTGACGCGATCGCTAAAGACCTTGAAGAAGGGTCGGCCAGAAGGCTCTATACGATCGAAGACAAGCCCGACCTTACTAAGACGCCGGTGGCACGCTTTGACCTTCTGAAAACCGGCTTCTACGCCTCGATGGCAATTCAGTTTTCCCGCGGTTGTCCATTTCAATGTGAGTTCTGTGACATCATCGTGCTTTACGGACGAAAGCCTCGAACCAAGCGTCCTGAGCAAATCCTGGCGGAACTGGACGCGCTCCTGAAACTGGGATGGAAAAAGCAGGTTTTTATTGTTGATGACAATTTCATAGGCAATCACCGGCTTGCTCTCGAGCTGGCTCGAGAGTTGGAAAAGTGGCAGCAAGCTCATGGCTATCCGCTGGCTTTCTATACCGAAGCGTCTATGGACCTCGCGCGCCATCCGGCGCTGATCGAGGCCATGGTCAAGGCGAACTTCTTGCATGTTTTTGTGGGGATTGAAAGTCCTTCGAAAGCGGCCCTGGCGGAGGCGAAGAAGCTCCAGAACCTGTCCCAAGATCCAATTGAGTCCATCAAGATTCTGCAACGGGGCGGCCTGTGGGTTACGGGTGGATTCATCCTCGGATTCGACTCCGACACCGAAGACATCTTCGAGCAGCAGATTCTCTTCATAGAGCGCGCAGCGGTCCCCTGGGCTATGATAAATTTTTTGCACGCGGTGCCGCGAACCGCGCTTTACGACCGAATGAAGAAAGAGGGACGCTTGACCGAATTGAGCGTGCACAATAGTGACTCCACGCCGCCGAACTTCCAGACCGTTCTCCCGCCCCTCGTTCTGTTGAAGGGCTTTCAAAAAACACTTGCCTCAATTTATGATCCCACAAAATTCTACGAACGCGCGTGGCGTTCTCTCCAGTTCTGGCAGACCAGGAATTGCCAGCGGCCTGCCCAGCAGCCGGGTTGGGTCGACATGGCCAAAATAATGCTCCGTTCGATCTGGCATCAAGGCCTGAGGTCTTCCTACCGCCGGCCATATTGGAAATACTTGCTTCGACTCGTTACCCGGTGTTCGACAGACCCCGCGAAGATCTGGATGGGCTGTACCATCATGATCGCCGGGCATCACTTTATTCCCTATGCCAAAGAGGTGGTGCAGCGGGTGGAAGGGGATATTGCCGAAATTAACAATGGGGAACTGGGCCAAGTGAAGGGCGAGGTTCCTGAAGTCCGAAACAGACCGGTGCCCGTTGCATCCGACTTCTGAACGCGGGTGGCGCGCAACCTGCCCCGGATGTGAAATAATCCCAGCCGACCAAATCCCGAAGGGGCCAGTATTGCACGCGTCAGTTATTAGATGATAGTAAGCTCCTTCCGAGTCACTTCAGACCTGCTGCCCCCTCCAAACGCACCGTGACGATTTGAAATGGTTTGACGGAGAACCTGAAGCCATGGGAAGAAACCGAAAGAGGCCCCTGCTTCCTCTCCAGAGCATCGCTCATCCATGCCGATTCCACGTTTAGGAGTGGAGTTTGTACGTCCACGGTGCTTTCCTTTCCGGCCACTTCCACAAAACGCAGAATCGTGCCGTCTCCGTCTTCGGCCGTCTTCCAGGTCTCCAACGCAACATTGGATTGATCCACACGCAAGAAACTACCCTGGGCCGAATCCAATGGCCGTGGAGAATTGATCGCTTTATCCTGGGAGGTGATTTGGTCTGCTTCCAGAGGCGACATCTCTTCCCGGCCCAGCCGGCTCAGATAGGCAGGCGGCAGGTTGTTGCCGCTGGTCAGCACGTAACGGAATGTGAAGTCTCCTCCCTGGCCTGCCGCGTAGTTCGTGTCCCAGTAATTGTTCATCACATAAGAGAAAATCGTGCCGGGCCGCTGGCCGAACTCCACCGGCCATGTCCCCCGGACGATATCCCCCAAAGCGACCAGCGAGGCATCCACCGGAACAAGAGCCGCCGCCACGTTCCCTTGCTCCGCTGCCACCCAGTGCTGCACCGAAAACCACTCCTTGCCCGCTCCGGGCAGTTGGTCGCGGCTGGGGTCCACGAATCCGTTCTGAATCTCGTACCGGAATTGCGGATGTTCCATGGCGAAGGGAAATGCAAAGTAAACACCTTCCTTCGTGTAGACCTCCGTCTTGTGCACATGATTGATGAACTCGATCTTCTTCTGTCCATTAAACAAAATCACTTCTGTCTCGATACGCGGTGTATTCACTCCCGAGCTTTCCAGACGCGCCACGACCCCGAAAGGCTGGTTCGTCACTGACAGCAGCCGTCCTCCACTGGCGTTGTGGATGGAGAGTTCTGGAACCGGCGAGACAGAACTGTACTGTATCAGCCGGTTCGGAGTTTGATCTGCTCCCGTGACGTAGAGATACTGATCGAACCGATAGGGGCTCGAGGCATTGACCAGCTCTTTGTCCAGTTCCTTGTCGAAAATACTTTTCACCGCGCCGCTGGCGGGATCTAACACCACCCGATAGTACTGATTCTCCATCGCCCCTTCCGCGGTGGCCTGCGCAGTTGGCGACGCTGCTTTGGTTTCCTTCAGCGCGTAGGCCTTGTACCCTACCGACGGCACGTCCTGCGCAAGGAAACGGACGCGCCGGTAAGCCGGCCCCGTGGAGAGAACTTCGTAAGGGACTGCCCGGTTGGTTGCCAGGTCTACCAGTTCCAGCCCTTTGTCCAAGTCCATCTCGACCATGCCGGAACGTTGCCAGCTCAGGGGATTGAAAACCAACAGCGTCCCCATCGGATCGTAGATATAGTCCGCCAAAGCGGCCAAGCCTCGCCGCAGCACGTAGTCAACATCCTTCTTGGCCTCGGTGGCAAAAGCTTCTTTGACGGCCCACTGCTCCGTCGTTTCCTGGCTTTTCGGATTCGATATACTGCGGTCGGCTCCCCAGGTATGCTCGTCATAAAGCACCATGTTATTCCAGAGCCGTTTCAGCGCCTCGTCCTCAGGTTGAAGGTGGGGATTGACCAGGCTGCTGAGGGTGGAGAACTTCTCCGCTGCCAGCGCGCGCTGTTCCGTCTCCCGCTCGAGGACCGCCGACCGGGTGGCTGAGATAATGCCATCTTCCCAGTACGGTCCCCCGTCACCCCGCACCGCCGGAATGCTGTCTCCCAATTGCCTTGTAATGTAGCCTATCGCCTCGGAAAAACCCGAGTAAGTTAGCCGGGGATAAGCGTAAATCTCGTTCCACTCCTCAGCCAGGCTTGCCTGCTGCGGGAACAAATCGGTGTTTTCGACCTGCGTGCCGTAAACCAAAGTCGCGTCCGATTTGTATTCCGGGCGCGAATAAATCTGGAGAAAAATCGGCAAGGAGTCGTGCCCGCCCGCAATTTGAGGTGGCATCCCGAATAAGGTCGTCATTTGGTGGTAGTGCCGGGAGTACCACATCAGGATTCTTCCGCCGTCGGGGCCTTCCCACCAGAACGGCGATTTCTCATGCAGACGGCCAAGCAGGAGAACGGGAGCGCGGTAATTGTCGCTTGCAGCGGCGAAGTACTTTAGCCCTGCTGCCGCCATTACCGATGCGTAGGACCAGGAATAAGAGGGTACATCCGTGATGTCGGCATAGTCGGGGTCTCCTCCGTGCTTCTGATGGAATTGAAAAGCAGGATAAAGCGAGCGAAGGAGGGTTTCCAGGCTCGGAAAACCGGTGAGGACACTCGCCTCCACCGTGGGCACGAAGATCTTCTTATCCCTTACCATCTGGAAAAGCTGCTTTTTCTGTTCTTCGCTGCGCCCGGCCAGGAACTGTCGCACGCACCAATAACCATCCGAGCTGAAGCGAAAGTCCGGATGGTCGTGAATCATCTGAATGGCTTCGTCGAGGGTCCGACTTTGAGCTTCCGCCACCTTGGCTTGGTAATCTGTGTAACCCACATCCAGGTGAGTGTGAGGCACCAAGAAGATGTTCCACTTCTTTGCCGGATCCAGAACCACCGGGAAGTGTCGCGAGTGCCCGCCCAGGCTGACGGCAACTTCGCCCTTGGTACCGGGGGCAAATTCGGGAACCGCCAGCTCGACCAATTGCTCGCCGAAATCCCAGCCAGGGGATAGCTTCTCAGTGAATTTCTCCTTGCCCACGCTCAACACCACTTGCCCGCCCTTCGAGGGGGAGTTGTGCCGGATATAGACGTCCACCAGCTCGAAAAGCTTGTCTTCTTTGCACTGATAATAAATGGTCGGCAGGGCCTGGACAGTGACCTCTGCGGATGAAAATTTCCGGTCCGGGTCCTGTTCAAGCGCCAGAGCGTCATAGGTGATCCTGGAGTTTGTAACGTCATCGCGCTCTGCCGGCTCATCCATCGCGGTCAAGACAAGCTCGTTCGTTCCCTTCTTCAGGGAATTTGTGGGAAGATCGACCGCAATTGTGCCGGCAGAGTACGCAGGCAAGAATACGCTGCTCAGATCGCCCGCCGCATAGTTCAGCGTTGGATGCTGATAAAGCAGCGCTCGGTGACCATTGATATCCACTTGAAGGCGCGGGACACGCGGGGTTTCAACGAGCAACGCTACCTTCAGCGTATAGACGCCCCGCGGAGCTTCGGACAAATCAAACTGGATCGTATAGGGATGCGGCCGAAACTCAGCCCTTCCATTTGCCGAGCCTGGCTGAAAGGCGGGCCAGTCAGTTGCCGGCTTACTCTTTCCGACTATGTAAAGCACATCGCTCTTGGGGTGAGCGGGAGCAAAGACAGGTGGCCGCACCTCGCCTTGATTGAACTCGCCGGATGACTGATCGAATTTGCCAATCTGCCACACTGCCTTCGAGGCGGCCTCTGCGCGCGAGCCAAAGCAAATCACAACGACCAGTACGATAAGTATCTGTAGAACTTGTTTATATGTGCGTTTATTCACGTTTTCCCCCTTCTTAAAAACGCCTTCCTTAAATGACCCTGAACCTCTAAAAGTCTCAGCCAGCAGGTACTCAAGGTGATTTAGGCCAGAATAATCCTCCCCCATGCCGACTGGGGATTCTACACCTTTCCATACACACAAGGCAGAGAGCCCCAGTGCTCTCCAAAAATGAGTGCTTTTAGAACAGGTGGTAATGCACTTCGGATTCCGATACAATCCCGACCCATCGTGGAGCGTAACAGGCAAGTCTTGCAACGTACGTCGAGCTACTTTCGAGTCTGCGGAAGACTCGCCATTGCCGTCCGGAGGAACCCCACAATGAAAACCGCATGGAAACTGGTTAGCGCGCTCATTCTTCTCGCGTCGCTGAACTGCGAGGCCACCGAGCCTGGAAAGCCGAAGACGCCGCCGTCTGACGGCGGGCAAGCCCAGATGAGGGCCGGCACAGGAAGTTACGGTTGTTCGGCGAAGGACATTGCGCACTATGTCTGCCGCCGAGCGGCAGGGCGGATAACAATTGACGGCCGGCTGGACGAGCCCTCCTGGCAGAAGGCCGAAAAGTCCCCGCGTTTTGTTGACATGGTTACGGGAGAGCCCGGCTTCTACGACACGCGAGCTGCCGCATTGTGGGATGACGAATATCTTTACGTTGGCTTGTGGATTGAAGAGCCGTACGTCGAAGCCCACCTGACCAAAACAGGTTCGCTGATTTTCCAGGAAAATGATGCCGAGGTGTTCATCGACGGCGGTGATGCCTATTCTGAGTTCGAGATCAACGCGCTGGGCACGACTTACCAGGTCTTCTTCATCTGGCAAGATGCTTACAAGAAGGGCGGCGTCTTCGACGTCCCCGAATTTGACATCTTCAAGAATAAGGCCCTTACCTTCGGGGGTGACTACGATCGCCAGGACCGGTCTTTCTGGGTGGGAACTCATCCCCGAGGAACCCGCTGGGCATTCCTGAACTGGGAGTTTCCGGGCCTCCTCAAAGCCGTTCATGTGGACGGCAAAATCAACGACAACTCCGTGGCCGATAAAGGTTGGACCGTTGAACTGGCTTTCCCCTGGAAGGGAATGAAGTGGCTGGCCGCAGGGCGTTCTCTGCCCCCCAAGGACGGAGACGTATGGAGGATCTTCTTTGGACGTTTCGAGCTGCTACAACCAGGCGGCGTTGAACTCAACCCGCATCCCGCCTGGGTCTGGAGCCGCCACGCCGTCTACGACACCCACATCCCTGAGTGCTTCCCTTACATTCATATGTCGAATCGAATCGTCGGGGAGAGGTAGCGCGTTTCCAAGCTGTCATTCTGAGTCCTTCGCTGTCATCCTGATCCCGCCCTGCGGGAGAAGGATCTCGCACTGAGTATTTTAAAGACAGAGCGAGATTCCTCGCTGCGCTCGGAATGACACCGCGACGGCTGACACAGCTTGCGAATCGACAATCGGCAATCGGCAATTACAGCGGCGCCCTTACCCAGTGCCGCGACGGCTGACACAGCTTGCGAATCGACAATCGGCAATCATCAATCGGCAATTACAGGGTTGGGCTGTCGTCGCCGAGCAGCGCTTTGCGGAGGAGCTTGAGTGGAACCACTCCCTGGCCCATGAATCGGTCGTGAAAGTCCTTCAGAGTGAAATTACCATCCTCTTTCTTTTTGAAATCATCGCGCAGCTTCAGGATTTGCAGCTTGCCGAGAGTGTAGACGAGGTAAGTCGGATCACCGCTTCCACGCTTTGACTCGACCTCAGCTATAGGGGGAGTCTGGTATCCCTCACGGATAAAGAACTCACGGGCCTGTTCCAAAGTCATGTGGCCGGTGTGCATCTCGATTCCCACGATAAAGCGGGCGTCGCGCAGCAAAGCGTCCTGCAACTGCCCCAAGCGCAACTTTGGATCGCCGCCCCCATAGCCTTCGTCGAGCATCATCTGCTCGCAATAGTGTGCCCAGCCCTCGGCATTGGTGCCCACGGCGATCAGTTTGCGAACCTTGGACGGAGCATGCTGCACCCAGAGGAATTGCGTGTAGTGGCCCGGATATGCCTCGTGAATCGCGGTGCTGAGGATGGTGCCGCGGTTGAAGCCCTCCATCCATTCTTCCCGGCGCTGGGGTTTCCAGCCGGGCTGCGGAAGCGTGACGCTGAGCAGGGCCTCAGTGGCTTTCGTCTCGTAAGCGCCAGGGATGTCCATGGAAGCTGTGGTGGTGGCGCGCATGAAGGGCGGCGTCTCCTGCACGATGGGTAAGACCTGGGAGGGGATGCTGACGATCTGTTTCTGCTCGATGAACTGGCGCAAGCTGCCCAGGATATCGCGGAAGCTCTGCAACAGGTGATCCGGCGTGGGATGGTCTTTCCCCAGCTCAGCCAGCACCTCGCGGGGGCTGTGCTTGGGATCGATCTGCTCAGCCGTCTCCTTCAGTCGTTGTTGATTGCGCCGCAAATCGGCGTACCCCATTTCCTGGAGGCGGTCCAAGGGAATATCCACCATTTCGTCATCGAGGAGTTTCTTGCGGTAGTTCTCTGCGCCGATGCGGAAGTCACCCTTGGAAATCGGCAGCAGGTCGTCGCGAAGGAATATCTGGTATTTGCGCAGGGCGTCAATCACCGCCGCGTTGCTGCGTTGGAACTCCGCCACCAGTTGCGCGTCCTTGACCTCCGCAAAAGCCCCAGGAACATCCTTGCGGAAAAAGTCGATCATGCCCGGCATCTGCTCCAGGGCGATTTCTGTATAAATCTTCGGCGGGTTCTCGAGGTTTTGCCGGGCAGCCACAATCGCCGCCGGAATCGCGCCTTCCCGGGCGATTACGGAACGCAGTCGCACCTCAGGCGGAGCGAAGTCTCGCTTGATGATCAGGTAGATGCTGCGGGTGACTCCGGAAGTGCAGAGGTCGGGGTCTTTCCTCCACATCCTGATCGTGTCGAGCTCCAGCAGACGCGACTTGATAGTGCTTTTGAGTAACTCGAGGTCGCCGGCGCTCATGGGAGCGAGTTTCGCCGGGTCAAGCAGATCAAACCTGGATTGCAGGGCCTTCAGTTTGACGACCTCGGCGTCTACCGCAGAGCGCGAAAAGTCTTCAAGCTTGCCGTCGTACTGGTGAAAACCGGCGGCTGTTGCCTCGGTGGGGTGGAACTCAAAATAGAAATTGAAGTATTCGTCCACGAGTTTGTCGAACTGGACGGGGGCGTTGGTTGTTGGGTTATCAGAGGAAATACTGCGTACCGAAGTGAGTCCGATGCAGCACAGGACCGCCAAAGAAAACGCAAGAGCGACTTTGAGTTTGGTCATGTGATCTCCTGAAAGTCTACTAAGTTACCACAGTCGGGAGCAGCGGAAGAGAGGTACGAGAGCGGCGGGTACTGATGTCATTTTGGGGAAGTTGATTTTTCGTGCGGGCCTGTGAAGGCATTCATTCCCCCACCTACCACCTACCGTCTTATGCGGCTACATGGACGACAGCTTTGACCACACCGTCACGGTAGTCGGCGACCAGGTCGAAAGCCTGCTTGGTTTCGGCAAGGGAGAAATGGTGTGTCACAAGCTGATCGAGGTTGATGGCGCCGTTTGAAACCAGTTCGATAGCAGGGGTGATGCACTGGTTCTGCCTGCGGACGTTCTGCAATCGTATTTCTTGGCGCCTTAGGGTGTGAATGCTGAAGCTGACCCGGTCAACCTCAGGAATGCCGATCATCAGCACCGTTCCGCCGGGCTTGAGCAGTTCAATCGACTGGTCGAGGGTTTCCTGCTGGCCCGCGCACTCGAAAACGAAATCCACTCCCAGCGGCTCGAGCTCGCGGATGGCCCGGACCACGTCGGTTTGTTTCGGGTTCCCGGTCCACGTTGCCCCGCAGCGCCGGGCCACCTCGAGGCGCTCGTCGAGCAGGTCGGTGGCGTAGACCGTGCAATCACAGGCCGCAAGGCTCGAGAGCAGTACACACAGTCCGATGGGGCCGGAGCCCAGGATGGCGATCTTTGCTCCCGGCTGCATCTGCGCCAGGCGTTGAGCGTAGAGCCCAATGGAAAGCGGCTCGACCACCGCGGCTTGCACCATGGTCATGCCACCCGGAATCGCATAGCATGACCTTTCCGGCATCACCAGGTATTCAGCCAACGCCCCCGGCCCCTGCCCAGGGCAGGCCAGGAAGCCCTGATTCCGGCAAGTGTGTTCCCGGCCTGACAGGCATTGGTCGCAATGCCCGCAGGGAATCAGCGGGTCCACTGCAACGCGCTGGCCAACCTTGAGCCGTTTCGCTTGGTCCCCAACTCCCACGATGGTTCCCGCACACTCGTGACCCGTCCATTCCGGATACTTGACGACCAGAAAGCCGATCCGGCCCGCCGTGTAGTAATGCACATCCGATCCGCAAACGCCGACCACCCCGACGCGCAAGAGGACACTGTGCGGGTCGCTGATCTCCGGTTGCGACGTCTCGCGAATCTCCATTTGTCTGATGCCGGTTAAGAAAGCCGCTCTCATCAAGACTCCTCGACAGATGTAATAGGACATTGTATCAGGTGAGTAGAGGGAGCAACAGGCGCCCAACCACGGCGGGTGCGCGACATAGAAGTGATGCGTTGCGTTCAGGATGGCACCCGTCGCCCCACCCGCGAAGAAGTCAGGAGTCAGGAGATCGTTATTATCCGCACCAGAGGATCTTAACCCCATACGGCTCAAAGGCGCGATCGGCGGTGAGAATGACCATACCTTCAATCTGCGCCTGGGCGATCAAAAGCCGATCAAAGGGGTCGCTGTGGTGTGCGGGCAACTCAGAGACCGCAAGCGCGTGTGTGTGGGTAATCGCTAACGGCCGAATGCCTTGGGCGGCCAAGCGCTTTGGGACGTAACTGCCGGGTGGTTCCGGCAACTGCAATCTACCCAGCGCCCACTTGATGCTGATCTCCCAAGAACTGGCCGCCGACAAGTAAAGTTCTTCCCGTCCACTGGCCAGGAGTTGAAGAGCTTTCTTGTTGATTCGCTCCGAGGCTGTTAGACTCCACAACCAGACAGAAGTATCCAACAGATATTTCATGGCCGCTCGCGCCGCCCGGCCTTTCTATCGCGCCTGCTCCCCTTGGATGGCTTCCCGTTGAACCCAGCGAGTATTGCAGGGGGCAGCGGCGCGTCAAAATCCTCGGGCACCTCGTACACACCACGATCGAGGTCCAGAGGACGCCGGGCCCGCGCTGCCTCGAGGGCGACCAAGCGGGCAATGGGCACACCGGCGCGCGCAATCGTAATCTCCTCCCCTGCCGCCACGCGCTGCAAGAGCCTCGACAGGTGAGTCTTTGCGTGATGAATGTTCACTTCCATGACAGTGATATGGTGGACTAAGTCTTGAACTAAGTCAAGGCTGGTCGTGGTGCAGGAAGTAATCGTAGCTATTCGCCGCGCAGTCGAGGACCGGGCAAAGACGGCCAGTGTTGCAGGTGACTGCCACTGCTGGCGGCCCACCTCGGTGTCTCAGGCGATGGAAAGCTTTTGGCTTTCCGCATCCAGGGCGGCGATTTCGGCCTCCGCCAACCGCCAGCCTAAAGCGGCGGCGTTATCCCGTGCCTGCCGGGCATTCTTGGCCCCGGGGATGGGGACAGCCCCCTTGCAGATCACCCAGTTCAACGCTATCTGGGCCGGGGACTTCCCATCGTGCGCATCTCCAATCGCGCGCAGAAGCTGAATGAGGGGCTGAATCTTGCCCAGTCGCGCCCGCCGGAAGAGGTAGCGGCGCATCCCGTGCGGGCGAGTCTGGGGCGAATATTTGCCTGTCAACAGGCCCTTGGCGAGAGGGCTGTAAGCAATCAGGGTAACACCCAACTCGCGGCAGAGTTTCAATAAACCCTTCTGCTCGACGCGCCGGTTCAGTAGATGAAACTCGACTTGGTTGGAAGCCAGCGCGATGCCGCGTTTTGCCAGAGCGGAGTGGGCGCGCAACATCTGGGCCGAGTTGTAATTCGACACGCCCACCGCGCGCGTCAGTCCGGCCTCGACGGCGTCCGCCAGCGCATTGGCCCATGTCTCGATGGGCACAGGCCGGAAAGGCCAATGGATCTGGTAAAGGTCCACCCGTTCCAACCTCAAGCGGGCAAGGCTGGCACGCAGCTTCGAGAGCAGCATGCCTTTCCGCAGCCGCCAGGGGTAAGGCATGAATTTCGTCGCCACGACCAAGGGCGCCCTGAGAGGGGACTGCCCTGCTTCCTTTAGGCATGCTCCTAGCAATTCCTCCGAGCGCCCCTTTCCATAAACTTCGGCGGTGTCGAAGAAGCTGATGCCCGATTGCAGGCTGACTTGGAAGGCGTCGTGAAGGTCGCTATCGGTGTGGGTCTTACCGTAACCCCACATCATGCGGTCACCCCACTGCCAGGTGCCCAGGCCCAGAGGGGAAATGCGAATGTCAGTCTTACCGAGGGGAATGAGATCTTCCATGACTTTCGCGAGAGCGCCCGCTTACTGTCATGCTGAGCGTAGCGAAGCATCTCGCCCTGCTGTTTGTCGGCGGAAAAGTCCAGAGCGAGATTCTTCGCTCCGCTCCGCTGCGCTCAGAATGACAGCATAGCAGAGTAAAAGCTTGCTGGCCGGGGTCGCTACGGAAATCGGCACAGAGTTTTCCAGCGCCCAGTCAAACCGCTTCACCTCGGGTTTATACCTCTGCCGCCTTGTCGCCGTACAACTTCTTGATCAAATTGGCTACATTGACCGCGAAGTGCCGGACAGTCTCGATTCCTTCTTTGTCCTGCCAGACCTCTCCTGGAAGCCGGCCAAACACCATGTTCCAATAGGTCGATCCCGGCACAATCATATCGTTAATCAGGAAGAACATGAGCATTTCCTGAAGCGTGAAGGTGTGGCCACCACGCGCCGCCACTGCTACAGCGCCGCCCACCATGCCGGCAAGGAACTGGTCCGACTTTCTGGAAACGTAGCCGATGCGCTGTAGCGCTGCCATCACGTCCCCACGCGCCGTACCGACGTAAACGGGTGAGCCCACAATGAAGCCCTGCGAGGCTCGGAGCTTCTTGATAATGTCGTTCAGGCCATCTTGCAAACTGCACTCCTTGGATTCACCACACTTGCCGCAGGCCGTACACGATTCGATCTTCATTTCGGAAAATGAGATGACTTCCGCTTCGACACCTTGCTCGCGAATCACACGAGCGCATTCGTTCATGAGTTGCGCGGTGTTGCCATCCGCTTTGGGACTTCCACTTATCAAGAGTACTTTTGCCATGGTTCGTCGCCTACCCTTCACCGAAGCTACCAGGGGACAGCAGTATCTGATTCTCCGGGTTTCTGGTTTCGCCCACGCTCGTGACGCGCACCGCCGCCTGCCCTTTGACCGGGCATTTGGTTTCGCAGATTCCACAGCCGATGCAAAGGTCCGGGTCCACACGTGGCTGCTTGATCATCAACTTCTCGCCCTGAATGTTCAGGACTTCAACCTCTTCAAACCAGATGGCCTTCTTGGGTGTCGGGCAATGCTCCTCGCAGACGATACACGTCTTCGAGTAGGCCCAGGGCAGGCAGCGATTCTTGTCAATGTATGCCAAGCCGATCTTGATCTTTTTCTTTTCAGGGACATCAACCTGGCGAATCGCGTGCGTCGGGCAAACCTGCGAACACAGATTGCACTCGTAGTCGCAGTAACCGACCGACATGTTCAGGATGGGCGTCCAAATGCCCTCCACTCCACCCTCCAAGGAAGCAGGATGAATGGCGTTCGTGGGACATACCTTCATGCACTCTCCGCAGCGAATACACCTGGCGAGGAATTCCTCTTCTGGAAGCGCTCCCGGAGGACGAATCAGGGCGGGATTGAAAGACCGTTTCGATGCTTGCGGATCGATGCCAAAGAGCAGCTTTGCGCCTAAACCGGCCAACCCTGCCGCTAAGACGGCTCTCCGCCCCAGGTCAAGCCTGGCTTCTTTTGGGGGATGAACGAAATCACCGATCCACTTGTGCAAGGGGTTCATCGTGCTTTTTCTCCAGCTTCAGTTCGCAAGGCCGTGTCATTCTGAGCCCCGACTTGTCGGGGCGAAGGATCTCTGCGGTTCCTGCCTCGGCCTTCGGCTATACATGAGGTAAAGGTAATTGCTTGGGCGGGGCAGTCCGACTCGCAATTCCAGCAATAGAAGCACTCGGAAGGCTTCCACTCCAAGGGGTTGTCCGGAGTGGCCCCTCCCTGGCAGTCAACCAGGCACAGCCGGCAACTGTCGCACTTCTCCTCATTCTTCTTCAGGCGGACGAGGGGGTTCTTGCCTACCACTCCCAGCAGCGCACCGAGAGGGCAAACATAACGGCACCAGAAGCGCGCGCGGAAGAAGTTGAGTACAACGGTCGTAATAAACAAGACCCCGATCAGCATGCTGCCCCAGTAGTAGGGCTGCTCTACGGCGAGGAAATACTTGCGCAAAAAACCGTAGATGGGCTCCGTCACCACCGTAAGCCGGGCGGGTCCGACTCCGGGATTGGCGTTGTAAATCCAGGTGAACAACGCGACGACGCCCTTGTTAATTGCCGGGTAGATTGAAGTGGAAAGCGAACGGAAAAAGAAAGAGAAGGGATCAAGCCATCCCACCACATTGACCCCGACAAGAGCGGCGACAAGGAACCCAACCAGCCCATAGTACTTCGCTTTCTGCCATTGATTGTAGCCGCCGACCTCAAGTTTCTGCTTGGCGCGCCCACCCCGGAGGCTGGTGAAGAAGTTGTGCAAAGTCCCGAAAGGACAAACCCAACCGCAAAACCACCGCCCGCAGATAAAGGTCACCGCCAGGGTAACCAGCGAAAGCAGCATCGCCCCGACGAGGGCGTGTGAGGCCAGCAAGGAATTGAGAGCAACCAGCGGGTCCAAGTTGAAGAAGAACGTGACTCCCCGGCCAGCCTTGTTGATGGGGTGATAAACCGTCTGCAAGAAAAGATAGCAGAACAGGAGAAAGAAACCCGTTTGGGTAAGCCGGCGCAGCCAGACGATCCACGATGTTTTCTTCTTCTTGGCCATGGGGTTTACACTTCTATTTGTTTGGGTGAAAGCGAATTGAAATTGATGGTGCCGAGACCGCGTGCATTCCCCTGCACAATGTAACCAATCGAATCGGGCTTGTAACCAAGTAATGTCGCGCCCAAGGCGTCCACGGCGACCTGGTCAACCCCGGCCACAATGGTGTCTTTGCGCTTAACATCGGCAAGATTTCCGCCCACGGGCCCATTGGCCGTCAGCACGCGAATGGCATCGAGCACCACCAAGCGGGGCTTGAAGAAGGCGGCCAGATCCACCAGAGTCCCACCCAGGTCCTGGTGAAGCCGGTTGCGAGGCCCACCAATTACGCCCATCAGGTTCTTCATGCCCATTGTCGCCAGGCACAAGTTGTGGTTCTTCACGATGGGGACGTTGATCAGCCGGTCCGCTTCGACAGTATCCTGGTACACCTCCCACTCTTTTAAGACTTTGCCGTTAATGGACATCTTCCTGAATTTTCTTTCATCGAGGAATATCACTTCCGCCCCCGCCTTTTCGGCAGCCTGCTGAATCCCGCTGCGAGGAAAAGAAAGCCGGGCGGGATTGCAAGGGTTGTCGCTGACCAGCACCTTCTTCGCTCCCGCTTGGTAGCACATCTCCACGATAGTGGCGACGACGTCGGGGTTGGTTGTTGCGGCCTGTTCCGGACGGCGATCCCAACCTATGTCGGGCTTTACCCATACAATGTTCCCTTTAGAAACGAAGCGGTTCATCCCACCGAGTGCCTCGATGGCCTGGCGAGTGAGCCGCCTTGCCTCCTCGGCGATGTCGTCGGTTTCCATTGGGGAGCTCTTGTAATGCGCAATACTCATGGACGGCGCGGGCACTGCCCAGAGGGAATCCGAACCGAGCAAACCCATCCCCAACCCTGCTCCTGCCAGTACGCCTGTCGTTAAGAAACCTCGTCGATCCATCTGTGCCATGTATTAACTCCCTAATAGGATATGCTGGCGCCTTTTTCTGCGATACGCTGAATAACCGATTTCAAGAATGATTCGGGGTTGGGTGGAGGGTTTATGCAGAGGATCACATAGGAGCCCGAAGCGAAAAACGCGGCTTCGCCCTCAAACTGGTTTGACCCCAAGAAGGCCCCGGAAGCCAGTCCCGGCTGGGGAACCACCTTACCCGAGCGGCCAAAGTAGCTCCGTAGCTGCTCAACCTTCTGCGCCGCGCCTTTTGCGTCCGGCGCCCTGGAGATGACCAGGGATGTCTGTTTTTCACCGAAAGCGTAGGCCGCCAGGATTGCGGGCGCGAGAAAATCGTGTCCCAGGGGCGACTTCTTCACAAACTTGCAGGAATGACTCACCAGGTTCTGCGGCGGGAAAAGAGACAGAAACTCCGGCATCGCTTGGGATGGACCGATCCTTCGCGATACCGCCCGGGCAAAGCGCTCCAGCACCGGCCCGGTTTTCTCCTTATCGCTGAAGGCGGACAACTTCACGTAGAACTCACCCTGGAAGAAGTTCAGGATTTCGTTGGTGCCATAGCCTTCCGACCCGATGGGCAGGAAGTGGTAATCCGGCGAGCTTTCCGCGGCATAAATCCCGAAGGCGTTCGACTGCGCTCCCATGTTGTAGATGTCGAGTGTGATGTCTGTGCGCGAGGCCTTGTATTCCTGGTGAACCATCACCACAAGGCCGTAATCCAGGTAAACATCAGCCCCCCCATCGATGTATTCGTAAAGGTCTGAGCTGAAGAACTTCTGCTCTCCGGACTGTGAAGCCCCAACTTCGGAAGGCTCCGGCAACAGCCGCGCAAGCCTCTCCTTGACGGCGGCAGGAATCACCGCAGGCGCCGAACCTTGCCCGCCCTCCTCCTGCCCAATTAACAGCCCAGGCAAGGCCAGAATTAATAGCAGATAAACTGCAACGCTTCGCATCTTCCCGAGACCACCTTCTCCTTCCTGCGTGGTGTAGGGGCGAGCGGCGCTCGCCCGAGAGCCGAACGCCGTTCGGCCCTACGAGACGACTTTGCTTGCGGCGGGCAGCCGTGCTGTTAAACCATTTTGGAAAACAGCTCGCGCGCTGCCATGAGCCGCTCGACGATCGGAATCCCATTGGGGCACGCCGACTCGCACTTCTTGCAGAAGCGGCAAGCTCCGCTTCCAACCTTCTCGAGCGGAATATCGCGATAAGTGCTGAGCGCGGTCTGCACATCCTTCATTTGTTCGTAGTAGTAGTCCTTGCAACGCAATACGGTGGAGACTTCGACCCCAAGCGGACAGGCCTGCTTGCAGTCGTCGCATAGCATGCAATTGCTGGAGCGGTTCACCTGCGCATACCGGTAAAGGGCTCGATCCTCGGCGCTGGTGAGCGGCTCATTCAGCGCCTGTACGTAGGCCTCAAACATATCGAAAGAACCAATGCCTTTGGTAACCGTAGTGACTGCCGGATTGCTCAGGATTTTCTTCAAATAGGCGACTTCCAAATCGATGCCTTTGAGCCCTTTCATCGATTTCATCGCCATCACGCCGACTCCCCTCTGCCGCGCCAAGCGAAGCTCCTCAGCCATGGCTTCGAGGTTGGGCTGGTTCAGAACCGGCATGACGACGTTGTAAAAGCCGGAACGGATGCCCGCCGCCGTCGTATCCTTGACCATTCCATGCGTAGTCAAACCGGCGAACCTGACTTTCCCCTGGTTCTTTAGTTTCTCAAAGGTCTCAGCAATCCTCGCATCAGTAGCCGAAAAGGCGAAGTGCCGGTTGAACATCAAGAAATCCACGTGGTCCGTGTTGAGGACTTTAAGCGCCTCGTCGATGCTTGGGTAATCATCCTTTAAGGCAATGTAAATCTTATCGCGCACTGACTTTAGCCCTGCGCCCAGCGTCTTGATCGACTGTCCGCCCAGGTAGTCCCACGCGACATGGACAAGGTTGACCCCATGTTCGATGGCGTAGCGGTGCACCGACTCCGCCATGACCAGTCCACCCAAGCTGATCTCCGACACAAGAATGCCCGTATTGCCCATAGGGCGATACTTCATTGCAGGGTTGTAGTTCAGGATCTTCGGCGGTGCGGATGATGAAATCTCCTCCTTCCTGCCCAAAGCGTGTATGGGAGACGCCCCGACAGCAATAGCACCTAATATCCCACTCGAAAAAAAGGTTCGGCGATTCATCACAGGCTCCTTGCCCTCCTTGTTTCAATCCACGCTCCCGCGCCAGGAGCGGCTACCTCGTCACTGTCGCCCGGATGACGCCCGGACTATTCAACGAGGCCCATGGGTAATCTCACGCTCCGCCGGGAGTACTTGCTTTTTTGGGGCCAAGTTGAAATCCCGGGCGGTTAGACAATCAAACTATGGCCGACTCGGGTCTCTGGAAGTCGACGTGCGGCATGCGTAACACATGCCCAGTTGCTAGGAAAACAAAGGACTTAGATGCGCCGAGAGGGCGAAGCGTTATGGGCACAAGCGAAATACAGGATTCCGTATGCTAAGCAGTGGATGGCAACCCTGCGAGAGTTTGATGGATCGTCTGGTGCCGAAGAGAGGACTCGAACCTCCACGCCCTGACGGGCACTACACCCTGAATGTAGCGCGTCTGCCAATTCCGCCACTTCGGCACGCCTGGTATTAGGAGAACTACTCGGGCCAGCACCTCCAGGTCGCAGCAGGCGCAGCCTGCCGCGGCCCGCCGGGATCCCGTCCATGTGCTTGCGCCTTGGCTTCCCCATTCACGGGCAAGACCCCAACGAGCACGGGGCAGGCGCCCGTGTTCCAAGGCGAAAACAGCCCAGCCGCAAGCACTCATGGTGCCATCCGCGTAAAACTATGTCAAGTTTTCAGCAACCTGGGTAGTGGTGTCATTTGCGAAACACGGGCGCTCCAGGCCGCAGTCATTCCCGTCCCGCCACGGCGGGAGGAATCCACTCCGCAAACCTTCGGAAACGCGCTATCCACGGACTGGATTCCTCCCGCCGTGGCGGGACGGGAATGACTGGCGTTTCGTTTGGGATGATATTCCAAATGACACGACTACAGCAACCTGTCAGATCTGGGCGAAGCTGAGGCTCTTGGGATCCCAGGGCGGGGCGGAGTGGATGGCAGGCAGCACCTCCGTCGGCTCATTCACCACCGACCACATAGATTTGTGCCGAGGGTCCATGAAGCGCTCGGTAATGCAACTCTCGAGCACCAGGAGCAGATTCGCGAAATACGACTGGGTATTCAGAACAACGATAGGGCCGAGGAAAAGGGCAAGGCGCTTGAGCGAGACGGCCTCCAAAAGCTCGTCAAGAGTTCCTGAGCCGCCGGGCAAAGCGACCACCGCATTCGCATCCTGGATCATGAGCCGCTTGCGCTCGTGTATATCGCGCACGACGCGCAATTCGGTAATGCCCTTGTGCCCCCAATTCAGCTCATTCATGAAACCGGGAATGATGCCGATGACTTTGCCGCCCTCGGCGAGCGCGCCTTCGGCGAGAGCACCCATTGACCCAACCGCCCCACCGCCGTAGATGATGGTGGCGCCGTTTCTCGCCAGCTCACGCCCCAGGCGCGCAGCAGCATCGAGATAAACGGGATCGCAGTTGCGGCTTGAACCGCAGTAAACGCACACTTGAAAGTTGGACATAAATCTCGAAAGTCACCACAGAGCGCCAGCCGCCGTCTTGACCCCCTCACCCGTCCCGCGTCGGCTGAAGAAAGCGCCGGCGCGGGCCACCCTCTCCCCCAAGGGGGAGAGGGCCAGAAATATCTCAATGCGTCTCTTCTCCGTGGCCTCTGTGGTCCCGCAGGCGCGGGATGAAATCCTTCTTCGGTTGCAGGCAACAGCCGCGCTGTCACACCTTAAGGAATATCTTCCGGCGATATAGAAACCACAGGAACAGCCACCCGACAGCCAGAACGCTGAGGTCCCAGAAGACGGGCTTGTAAGGCCCGAGGTAGTCGATGAAGCCCCGGACGAATATATTTGCGACTCTTCCAAAATCAAACTGGCTGCGAAGCACGTAAATGGTAATGGGGTTCAGGCCAATGACGGTGAAAAAGAAAGCCCAGCGCCGGTAGCCGCGAACATCGATGATCCAGTAGAAGAGGGCGAGCAGCAGCAGGCTCCACCCGCCGGCGAACAGGACATACGAGCTGGTCCAGATGTTCTTGATGATGGGAAACCAATGACCCCAGACCAGACCCAGGACCAGACTGGCAACGCCCGCCAAGGCCAGCCCGAGCGCCTTACGCGCTGCAGGCCGACTGGAGCGCAGCCAGTGGCCGGCCAGCGCGCCCATCAGGCATGTGGAAACAGCCGGAATCGTGGAGAGAATTCCTTCGTTGTCACCGAAGACATAGCAGCAGAAGGGGCGTGGCAAGAGGTGCTGGTCGATAAACGCCGAGAGGTTGCCGGATGGGGTTAGAACGCCGGCCCCGATGCCCGGAACCGGCACCAGCTTCATCACCAGCCAGTAAACCACCAGCAGCCCGCCCGCCACCGCGGCCTGGCCACGCACGCGGGTGTTCATCATCACCAGCGCCGCAATGAAATAGCACACTGCGATACGCTGAAGAACCCCAGGAATGCGAAGCTCGTGAAACCTGAAATCCAAGAGGCCATTGTAAACCAGGCCCAAAAAGAACAGCAGGACCAGCCGGCGGACCAGATGCTTATAGATCTCGACCCGGTTCGCTCCGGCTTCGAGGCGCCGCGTGAGAGAGAAGGGCAGCACAACGCCGACGATAAAGAGAAAAAGCGGGAAGATCAAATCATAGAAACGGAAGCCCTGCCATGCCGCGTGTTGGAATTGCCGGTCCAGCGCGTCCATCAAAGGATGGTGAATCAATTTATGCAAGCTGTGGATCACTTCGTCGCCGCCGGTAATCCACAGCATGTCGAAGCCGCGAAGCGCGTCGATGGAGGCGATGCGGCCGGAAACTGGTGCGTGGGTAGCTGATGCGTCTGTCATGGTCCTACCTTGGCCCGGGAATGCGGATCAAAACATCCGTGCGCGCAAGCACGAGATTATGCATAATTACCAGGGAATAGGGAACAGGGAATAGGAAAAGGTGTCAGGAGCCAGGTGTCGGGTGTCAGGTTTCAGGCGTCGGGGGCCACGTTTCAGGGGCCATTTCAGATGCCGGGTTCCAGGTGCGAGGTTTCAGGTGCCAGTCGCCGAGGGAGTGCGGATGCTCTGTTCCCTGTTCCCTGTTCCCTGTTCCCTATTCCCTGTTCCCTAATCCGGCTTTCGGAAAACGACGCAATAATCCTCGCCATGCCAGTAGGTGGGTATTGTCAGCGCCTGAAATCCTGCGGCACTGAGTTCATCGACCAGCAGTTGCTTTGGCATGCCGTGCCCGCCCCGGTTTTTCGGCACGCCCTTTGGCGGCTTGGTTCCCTCCGGAGGCGGTAAATCGATGACGGCAAGGAGGCCGCCTGGCTTGAGCGATTGGAAAAGGCTGGCGTCCTCTTGCGCCGGCTGTGTGAGGTGATGGTAAACCTGCCGCATGAAGATGGAATCACAGCACTCGCGCGGAAGATTTGTTTTGGCTTCTCCCGCTTTTATCACGATGATGTTATGCACCTTCTGAGCGGCAGCCAGAGACTCCAATTTGGCCAGTTCCTTCGGGTCCAGTTCCGTGGTGTAAACGCGGCCCGTTGGCCCCACGCGCTCGGCGGCAGCTAGCGTCAGGCCGCCGTCGCCCGCTCCGATTTCAGCCACCACGCTCCCCGGCTTCCAATTCAACAGCGTCCCTAACTTGTCGGCGTCTTTCCAGTCCTGCGCCTGTCCGTGACAGGCGGCAAGGACGAGCGCTCCGAGCAGCAGCGCTAGAACAACATGCCGCCTCCCTATGCGAAACCAGCCTTGACTAATCATCACGCCCTCCGGCAGGCCATGGTAACACCGACCTCGAAGTGAAGCTATCAGCGGTCAGTTGTCTTCCAGGAACCTCACGGGGCAGTGTCATTCCGAGCGGAGCGAGGAATCTCGCTCTGATTCTTTCTTCCCCACGACCTCCACCGGCTTGAGCTCGCGATCCGTCAGGGCGCAGAGCGAGATTCCTCGCTGCGCTCGGAATGACAGCGGGAGGCTGCCTGCTGCTTACTGCCTACCGTAACCTCGTCGCGCGCACGCCTCCCGAAATGACCTGTAGATTTCATCAAAGGCAGGGACCAAGTCTCCTGACGGATCATGGCTTTCCAAGATGCTGGTCATGGATTGTATAGCGTCAAAAATGTTCCCAGAGAATACGGCGCCGGTGGCCGCCAGAATCGCTGCCCCGAAGGCCGCGGTGGGATATCGAGACTGGACAACGGTACTGCCCAGAACGTTCGCGCGCAACTGCGATAAGACAGGGCTCTCCGCAGCAGCCCCCGTTGAAAAGACCTTGTCCCCGACTTTCACGCCGCATCCCTCGAGAATTTCGTAGCCCCAGCGCTCCACGAAAGCGATGGACTGTAATTGCGCCGCGTAAGACTCGCCAGCGTCACGCGGATTCCCTTCCACAAACGACCTGGCTTTCGGGTTTGCAAAGGGAAACCTCTCGCCTTGACCCGATAGCATGTAGCAGACCACAGAGGTTGGAAAATAGTGGGCAGCCAGCCGGTCCATTTCCCCAATCGAGGCTGCGTCGCCGGCCGTTCTGATGCTTCCCAGCCCGGTGTTGCTTGCCGCTCCGGGGACCCACAACCCCCCAGGATGCAGGTGAAAGTAAATGCCGCTGCGCGCCGTGGGCTTCCCGTCGTGGAGCACTTTCCAGACAAGGGTGGTTCCCAGGGTTGTGTTGGCATCGCCGCGCCGGCTGGCTCCCGAGGCGATCACACTCGCCATCCCGTCGGTTGCGCCTGCCAGGACGGGCGTTCGCACCGGCAAGCCTGTCGCGGCAGCGGCCACGCTGCTCACCCGTCCGATTTGCTCTGTGGGGCGGCGAACTACAGGCAGGCGGTCGTTGGGCAAGCCCGCGGCACGAACCGTTCCAATCCACGAACGGCTCTCCGGGTCGTAGCCGAGTTTCAAGGCGTTGGTGAAATCCGAAATCCCAAACTCGCCGGTGAGCTTTCCCGACAGCCAATCCGCCGGATGCAGGATGTAGCGAGTGCGCTCCCACAACTCAGGCTCCTGCTGCCGGACCCAGGCAGCCTTCACAAGCGAAAAGGATGGCCCCAGAGGGATGCTCCGGACGCCGCCTTGTTGGTTCAGTTCCTCCGCAATCTCCACTCCCCGGCCATCGTCGTAAAGAATGGCCGGGCGCAAGGCACGACCTTCCGCATCCGCCACGACAAGAGACCCCGAAGTGGACGTGACCGCCACTCCTCGAAGCTCCACATCACCGGATTTATCCTTCAGGCTTTTGACAATGTCCTGCCCTACTGAGCACAGAGCTTCCCACCATTCACCAGGGTCTTGCTCGTGGATTCCCCCGGCGGCGCGGTGGTCCTGCCGAATTTTCTCCTCCGCTTCCGCCAAAAGCTCGCCCGCGGGACTCACTGCAACACCGCGCACTCCACTTGTTCCCACATCAATTCCAACCAGCGCGCACTTGTTATCGCTCTTCATAGACTCGTTCGACCTTTGCAGAATGGGGGCAGTAGCGTGGACCTGATTTGTACGTCCGCAGTTTGTTGAATGAAAAGCCGCAGACCTAAAAAACAGGTCCGCTACCCTGCTTTCTGCCCCACCTACCATCTACCACCTACCCCTTTCTTTTCAACAACATTCCCGCTTTCAACGCGTAACTCCCTTTGTTTTCTGTATCATTCCCGCTTTGCTGCCGAGTTTTCCACAGCGGTCCTTTGTTTTCATGGACATTCCCGCGTCGTTCGTCGAGTTTTGAAGAATCTCTTTCTTTCATTTCGACACCGGAACAGACATTGTGTCCGAATAGATCCTGGGAATTTTCCCCCCTTTTTGTGCTGCTCGGAGCACTCTCGAAGCTGGATTTGGGCGTCGGATGCCGCATCCAAAGAAACGTGCTCCCCTCCTACTTTGAGTACGTGCCAAGTCACGATTGACTATACTAGCCTACTCTCTCACGCGTGTCAAGGGACATGGAGTCCGCTCCGATCCGCCGCAGGAAGTTTTCCCTTGTCACACGGGCAGCCAGCCCCGGCTCGCCCCGGGTCACGGTCGTGGCCACGGGCACGAAAACAGGATTATGGTCGGGGTCGGTCGCGACAATTCTGCAAAAGCAGGTTGAATTCGCTACAATAGATTTGTGGAGTTCGAGTGGGATGCCAACAAAGCCGCCGAGAATCTGCGCAAGCACAGGGTTTCATTCTTTGAGGCCGCTGCCGTCTTTGGCGATTTCCTCAGCACCACAGCCGCTGACCCCGCCCACTCCGCCGGCGAGCATCGCTACATTACGGTGGGGTTGTCGAACTTGGGGCGGCTGCTGATGGTCGCTCACGCCGAGCGCGGTGACCGGATTCGGATCATCAGTGCTCGAACCCTGACCGCAAGAGAAAAAAGAGCCTATGAAAACACGCAAGAATAGTATAAACGACGAGTTACGCCCCGAATATGATCTCGGCCAATTGCTCAAGGGAGGGGCACGCGGCAAGTACGCGAAGCGCTACCACGCGGGTACAAACCTCGTTCTCTTGGACCCCGACGTCCGAAAGGCCTTTCGCAGTGAAAGAGCCGTCAACGACGCCTTAAGATTGGTGATCGAGTTGCGCAGGGTGAGAAGCTAAAAGCGCAGAGATTACGGCTCGAACCGCGTCTGAGGTTGTGTGACCCGGAGGCCGCCACGGCCAATTGGTTTTTGGAATTGACCGTGGGTTCGTCATCGAAGGAAAAGCCCACAGTCACGAGAGCACTGACCGGCGCTAGCCGCTGTTCGCCTGTCAGGTGGCAAGTTCATTCGCTATTGTGAACACAGAGGAGACAGCACCCTTCGCTTTCGCTCTGGAGATGCTTTCCCTTGATGAAATCTCCCTTGCCAAGTGAACAATGTTGCGAAAAAGGCGGACAGAATCGGCAAGTTTGGGGATGGCACCTTTAATGAGGCCGCTTGTCTCACAGGCTTTTATGTACGATTCCAAATTGTCTTTGTCGGGCTTGACCTTCTCGTGGGCAAGGTAAAGTCGCAGCAGTTCTTCAATGACGCCCCCGGCCAAGATAACTGCGGGTTTATGGAAACCGTAATTAGCGAGCAGATATGCCTGCTCTATGTCGCGGAATATCACCTTTCTCTTGAACCCATCTTTGACAAAGGAAATTCGCTTTCCGAGCGTCCTCTTGGGAACGCCATACTCTCTTTCTATTTGTGACCAAGCGTATTGGCCTCCAGAGATCGTCGTCATGTCCAACGGCCTATTATCAAGTTTCTTTTTGTTCATGCTTCTTCCCGCAAGCGGCTCCCTTCCCCGCGTCGCATTCTCGAGTTTCTGCAGTTCGATACCCGCGACCACTCTCTCCAATTCTTTGGCAGCCGCGATGAGTTGTGGCGGGAACGCTTGGCCCTGCCCGCCTAACTTACTCAGCCTGCCATGAAACCCTTTTATGAGATCGAGTGTCGTGTCGTCGAACCTCACTGCTGAATGATATAAATTGAACTGGAAGACAGGAAAAACGGCCTTGGCCCACTCTTCCATGCCTTCCGGCTTCAGGCTCAGGAGGTGGTCTAACATTCGTGGGAAGAAGTCGGCCACCGGGCCGAACACTATGATTGCGCGGAGAATGACGCTAGGAATGCTCACCGTGTAATTTGCCGCTGCTCCCCCCGAGAAGGGCTCGCGCTCGTAGGCGCTCACAAGCAACTCATAGAAACGCTTGCGGTCCTTCTCACTCAGCGTCTCATAGAGGTTCGAAAGATTCTGGACGCTAGAGTCAGGGTTGCGCCGGCCCTCCTTGTGGGCGTCCAAGAAGCACGAAACCCTGAACTCTATCGAGGGCTCCGACTCAGCACGGGGTTTAGGGGGTAATTCCGTCATGACCGATTTTGCGCGCTGGCTGGCGCAGAGCACAGTTCTCCGCTTCAGCGTACCACATTAGCGCTGGTCACGCCCACCCACAAACGCCATTTCGCGCGCGGACGGCTGCCACTCCTGACCAGCACCACGTGTCGCCGCGGCAAGCTTCTTGAGAGTGATCGGCTCGCCTGATTCAGTCCTGCCTGCGGACCGCACAGCTCCGCTCTGCGCCAGCCCGCGCTGGAGGAGGTTCTGGGCGGCAAGTAATTTATACCTTGGAGTGAATGGCGCGGAGGGCGGGCATGCCGTCGGACTCAGCGACGATTTCAATGTCATGGAAGATATTGGGACTTTCTTGCTTGAGGACGCGGCAAACTTCCACGGCCAACAGGCGGATTTCAGTGTCGGCGTGCGGGCTACCGCGAAGTTCCAAGAAGTGCCGCCAGGAGCGGCTGTTGCCGGTGACGAAGATTTTGGTTTCACAGGCGTTGGGAAGGATAGAACGTGCCGCCTGACGAGCCCACTTGCGGCGGTCGCGCGGGGCCATCTCCGGGTGCTTCTGCTGAACGTATTGCGCGGTAGCGTCCGCTAGCTCGACGTAGACCTTGCGGAGCGTCTCGATGGTCTGCTGCCATTTCTGGCGCAACTCTTCGCTTTCCTGGTAAAGCGGGGGAACCACGTAGCGGGCGTCGCTCTCGTCCACGTACCGCTGTGAGAGCTGTGAGTAGCTGAAACCTGCCCGGTGGCGGACCAACTCGTGGGTCAGAGCGCGGCTAACGCCGGTAATCAGCAGGCACCAGACGGCGTGTTCGAGCACGCTGCCGTGTTTTGAACTCAGGATGTTCTCAACGTATTCCTGGTTGGATTTCCGCCCTTTGCCGAAAGACATGTAGCAGGTGCGCCCGGCGATTTCAGTCAGCACTTCGGCAGCGGCTTGCGCGTCGGTGGTGAACGCCAAGCCCTCGTCCTGGAGAAAACGCGCCAACTCCTCGCGCACCACGGTCTGGCGGCCCACGACGTAAACTTTTGGTTTGGTGATATAAGGATCAGGCATCAGGTGTCAGGTTTCAGATGCCCCAAAATATCCATCGCCGTGACTGGAACCAGGTGTTACGCCATCTGAAACCTGACGCCTGGCGCCTCGTTTCCTACTTGCTCGGCGCCGGCGATTTCCCCTCGCTGAGCGCAGCAGCGGCCTTCCTGAAGTCCGCATACTTGCGCTGGAACCGCTCGACGCGGCCCGCGCTGTCCATTATCTTCTGTTTCCCGGTGAAGAACGGGTGGCAATGGGAACAGATTTCCAGGTGCAACACGTCGCTCTTATAGGTGGAGCGCGTCTTGAAGGTGTATCCGCACGCGCACGTTACGGTCACTGCATGATAATTGGGGTGAATAGCGTTCTTCATGGAACTCCTTGAGTGCTAACGCACAAGCACTCATTATAGCTGCCTCAGCCCCAAGTTTCAATCCGAAATCGGAGCGGGTATCTGCTCCTGCTCCCTCAGCTCGCGGTGCAAGCGCATCTCTTCTTCTAAGTCAGCATCGAATTACCTGCGACGAAGCAGCATCAAGAGCCGTCTGCCGAGTTCAGCCAACATGTTCACCTCCCAAGCTGTCAGCGGTCAGCTCTCAGCTTTCAGCTACGCCTTGGCTGACGGCTGACCGCCACTAGCCACTAGCCACCGCTTTACTCGTAGCGCAGCGCCACCATGGGATCGACCTTGGTCGCGCGCCGGGCGGGAACGAGGGCGGCCACGAGCGCGACGGCAGTCATCAGTAGCGCCGCCAAAATGTAAGTCGCGAGATCAGTGGCGCGCACGGCGTAGAGAATGCTGGTGAGGTAACGGGAAAGGGCCCAAGCCCCCAACAATCCCACGGCCACGCCGGCGATAACCAGGCGCAATCCTTCCCTCAGCACCATGCCCAGAACGTTGCGGACCTCGGCGCCGAACGCCATGCGGATGCCGATCTCCCGCGTGCGCTGGGAGACAGAGTAAGACACAACCCCGTAAATGCCCACCGAAGCGAGCGCCAGCGCCACGGCTGCAAACAGCGCCAGCAGCAGGGCCACAAAGCGCTTCTCGCGCGAGGAGTCCGAAACCATTTCCGACAGGGTCTGGACGCCATACCACGGCAAGCCTTTGTCCAAGCCATGCACCGCGTTGCGGATGGCGGCCACCTGCGCTTGCGGGTCACTGGCGGTACGCACCACCAGAACCAATTCAGAGGACGTACTTTGCGACTCGGGATAATAGGCTTCGGGAATGGCTGGCTCGGCCAAGCCGAATTCCCTGACATCGCCTACGACGCCAATAACCGTGATCCACTTGGAGTCAGGGTAGTTCTGCTTGAACCGCTTGCCCACGGCGTCCTGGTGGGGCCAGAAGCGATGCGCCATGGTCTCGTTGATGACGGCGACGAGCGGGGCTTCGGGCGTGTCCGTCTCAGCCACGTCGCGTCCGCCGAGCAGCGGAATACGCATGGTCCGGAAGTAGTTGGGTGTGACGGTACACGACTCCACCAGGGGACTGGACCATATATCCTTGGGCGCCGGCTGGCCTTCGATGACTACAGCTCCGTTGCTGCCTCCCTCGAGCGGCAGTTCCGAGGCCGCCCCGGCGGAGACAACTCCCGGCAAGGCCTGAACGCGGTCGAGCAGGTTCCGGAAGAACGCCTTCTGCTGGGGTTCTTTCGGATAGCGCGAATCCGGCAGGGAAATCCGTCCCGCCACCACCTGGCGTGGATCAAAGCCGAGCTGGACGCCCAGCAAGCGTACCAAGCTCCGAGTGGCAAGCCCCGCGCCGACCAGCATGACGAGGGCGATGGCGATCTCTCCGACCGTGAGCAAGCCGCGCGCGAGCCCGTGAGACGCCGCCACGGCAGAACCGCTCTCCTTGAGCATTTCACTGAAGCTCACGCGGGTTGCATGCAGCGCGGGAATGAGCCCGGCGAGAGTCCCGGTGACGAACGCAACGAGGAAAGTGAAACCAAAGACGCGGGAATCAAGGTGCACCGAAATCACCTCGGGGATGTAGCCGGTGGGCGCCGCGCGGAGGAGAAGGCGCAGGGCGGCCATGCCCACGGCCAAGCCCGCGACTCCGCCCAACAGAAACAGCACCACGCTCTCGGTGAGCAGTTGGCGCACCAGGCGCCGGGCGCCTGCGCCGACAGCGAGTCGAATAGCAATCTCCCGCTGTCGACCCACGGATTTGGTGAGCAGCAGGTTGGCGACATTCGCGCAGGCAATCAGCAGCAGGAATCCCACTGCGGCGAAAAGCACCCACAGAACTTCACTGACGTCGCCGGTAAGCTGCTCGTGCAGGCTCTTGACCCGCGCGCTCACGCCCGTGTTCGTCTGTGGATACTGCTGGGCGAGCTGTGCGGAGATCGTTACCATCTCGGCGGCGGCCTGCTTGAGCGTGACGCCCTTCTTCATGCGCGCCAGCACCCAGAACCAATGGTTCATGCGCTGGGTTTTCCATTTCGGCGCGTCCATGGTTATGGGCGTCCAAAATTGGGGATTGCGCCCCCACAGGCTCGGGAACCTCAGATCCTTGGGCATGACGCCCACCACGTCGTAGCCCTCGCCATCCAGTGTGACTTTGCTTCCCACGATGTTCTTCTGGCCTCCGAAGGCGCTCTGCCACAGTCCGTAGCTCAAGATGACCACGTGATTGTGGCCGGTTGGGCCCTCGTCCGGCGCGAAGCTCCGGCCGAGCTGCGGCTGCGCACCGAGAAGCTGAAACGTGTTGGGCGAAACTGTAAGGCCACGGAGTTGCCGCGGCTCGCCGGAACCGGTGAGCGTGGCCCCGGCGATGGTGATGGCGGACATACCCTCAAAACTATGGTTCATCGCCTTCCAGTCCCGAAAGTCCGGGCCGGTGTCGGGAAACAGTCCGCCCGGCGCGCTGGGTTCCGTCACCCAGATGACCGCCAGACGATCAGGGTCGGCATAAGGCAACGGTTTCAGCAAAACGGCATTCACCACGCTGAAGATGGCCGTGTTCGCGCCGATGCCCAGCGCCAGGGTCAGAACCGCGACGGTGGTGAAACCCGGATTACGGGCCAACATCCGCAGACCGAAACGGATGTCCTGCACAAAGTGCTCAAGCCAGTTCCATCCCCACATCTCGCGACTCTCCTCTCTCAACACAAGGTCGTTCCCGAATCTCCGGCGCGCCGCATACCGCGCTTCTTCAGGCGCAACGCCCGCTTCGATCTGTTCCTGCTCCCTCAGCTCGCGGTGCAGGCGCATCTCTTCTTCCAGGTCGCGGTCGAATTGACTGCGGCGAAACAGCATCGAGAGCCGTCTTCCGAGTTCAATGAACCAGTTCATGGCAGTCTTCCCCTCAGGCCGTCTGAATGACGCGGGTGATGGCTTGCATCACGCGATCAAATTGCGAGACCTCGGCCTCCAACTGCTTCCGGCCCGCCGCCGTGAGCCGGTAGTAGCGGGCGCGGCGATTCCCGGCGGTCGTGCCCCACTTCGCCGTCACCCAGCCTTTGATCAGCATCCTCTGCAACGCCGGGTACAACGACCCTTCCTCAACTCGTAGCACATCCTCGGAAATCTGCTGGATGGAGTTGGCGATCTCGTAGCCGTGCATTTCACCTCCGCGGGCGAGGGTTCTGAGAATCAGCAGATAGAGCGTTCCGGGCGGAATCTCATCCTGGTGCAAGCGACCACCTCCTGACATAGTTAGACTATGCCAGTGTAAAACGGTTAGCCGCGAGCGTCAAGTTTATTTGCCAACTGAAGAGAAAAGGGGGGAACGGCCAGCGGGACCTGCGCTACGCTTGCTGCTTATTGCTTGCTCTCCCCTGACTCCTGAATCCTGGCTGGTTTACCCGAGCACGGGCACAACGACGGAGCGCACCGCGCGGGAGTCGTCGCTGAGGAGAAAGTGGACAAGGCGCGCCACCTCCTCGGTCTTCACCCATTTGGAGAAATCCGCCTTGGGCATGGCGAGGCGATTGGCCTCAGTATCCATTGTTCCCGGCAGGATGCAGTGAACGTGGATGTCGTACGCCTTGAGTTCGTCTGCAAGGATTTCGCTGAGCTGGCGAACCGCCCCTTTGGAAACGGCATAGGCAGCAATGCCGGCGCCGCCTCCGCGCAGGATTGACCCGCTCGAGACGGTCACGATTCTGCCGAAGTTTTGACGAATCATGACCGGGACGATGGGACGTAAACAGAAAATGAGGGAGCGGAGGTTCAGGTTGAACATGTGGTCCCAGGTCTTGTCATCGGTCTCGAAGCTCTTGCCGGCCGCGAAGCCACCCGCCACGGCCACGAGGTGATCGACGCGCTGCCACTTCGACAAGACATCTGCCACCAGGCGTTCGACTTCAGGGGCCTGGATCAGATCCACTTTCGCGCCGGTGAGATTCCCACGGTGTTCGCCTGTCCGGCCTTCCAGTGCGGCCCACTCTTTGTCGGAACGGTACGTAACCGCGACGCGGGCGCCGGACCGTAGCAGGTCCAAAGCCACGGAACTTCCTAATGCGCCTGTGCCACCCGTTACAATCGCGACGCGATGCTCAAACTCCATAACGCCTCCTTATCCGCTTTCAATGCCCCAGTGAAAAAGATGATACCAGATTGGGAGGTTGCTGGAAAAAGCTATTGGCATGCCATTGTGATCGGTATGTGGTAGGTGGTAGGTGGGGAAAAACCTCTTAACCACTAGCTTCGCGAAGGTGAGTTCTGGTTCGGGGAGGATCAGCGCACACGACGACAGACCATCATGGTTGAGCCTGCTGCTTCTTGTGAAGTTTGCGACGAATATCGGGCCAGAATTCCTTCAATTCAAAGGACACCGCATCTCCCCATATCTGCGTCATCCAGATGTTGGCGCTGTTTAGGGCATTCCGGTCCGCAGGCGGATGGTAGGTGTTGGAGAGTGCTGCCGCAACTGCACTGCCTGCCAACTCGGAGTAGTTGAATTGTTTCTTCCCGGAGTCGCTGCGAGTGATAAAGACCCGCAATGCAGCGTAACCAGCACGGTGAAAGAACCCCCCTTTACCCGACTGGTAGTAGCGAGGATCTTGGTGGAGCAGTGATGGGAAGACGGCGCCCACCATGAAGTTCTCGATTGTGGTGTCGGCGAAGGCGGCCCCGTAGCGCTTTGCATAGCCAACAAAACCCTGTCTGAAGCTGGGATCAGTATTTTCAGCCTGATCGATGAGGGCGAGAACGCCTACGTACGGGTACTCGATGGGGTCGAACGTTCCCAGGGCCACCAGCTTGAATTTCTGCCCCGTCGTGAGCGGCGGGATCTTTTTGGCATTCTCCACCGTCAGATAGTTTGGCAAGACAAAGAAAAGGCGGTCATTTGTTGGGCTCTTCTGTTCCTGCATCCCGGGGTCCTTATTGTCCCCACTTTTCGCCCCCGTCTTGGACTGGCCTTGTGAAGACGTATCCGCGGACGCAGGGTTTTGCTGCTGTGCCAGCAACGGGAAAGCTAACAATAGCGCGCCGATTCCCATCGCACCAAGGGCAAAGGTCGGCGTCCACCGATTTCGGCTGATCATCTTTGCTTATCGTCTCCCAGCTCGGGACCTGTGCCAGGAACTTACCTGCTGAGTCTCCCGGTTTATTCCCCCTTTACTTGGACGCGCAAATGACAAAGAGGGTTACTTGTACATCTCGCCCACCACTGCCGAAGAGGCTCCGCTCCCGGCCAGCGTGTGCCGCCTGACGAGTGATATCGCAGGCTGTTTGGGCGCGTAGCTTTATCACTATATCAGACTGTACGGATTTTTCTTGCGACGATCGCAGATTCAGCGGACTGTCGACTGTTGACTGTCTTTTCGACTGTGAACTGCCTTTGTCAGTTGCTCTCGTTCTTGCCGAAAGATACCCGGACCAATTGGATTAGCGTCCGACTCCCTCCGCCTTCTAAGGCCACGACCTTTTCCAGGTTGTGGGTCTTGATCTCGAATGTGGTTTTTCCTTCCAAACCCTGGTCGGTGAATTTAGTGACTTCAGTTCCCAGATGCTCTTTGTAAAAGGCCTTGACTCTCTCCAATGAGTCCGAAGTTTCGAATTTCGCGGCCAGTACTTGCACGCTCGCCTCGCCTCCAAAACCGAGGTTTACTGCTGCTGAGTCCTTGTCTTTCACCCGCGTTGCGCCGGGGTAGATGGGCAAACCCAAGCTGTCCTCGGTGACATCATGATGAACTTCAATTGATCCGACCGGCGTATTGATGGAAACTTCCTTGTTGCGGCCCCCCCTCTCCTCAACTTGCATTCGGAGGTTGTGGGAAAGAAACCTTAAGCCGGTCCAAACAGCGATTCCACTGACCAGGACAATCAGTGCCAGGACCAACAGGGCAATCGCAACAATGTTGCTGCCCGACCGTGGGGGTTGCGGCGGAACGGGGGGACGCGGGGGTTGGGGGCTTGTACTCATAAGACTCTCCTTGACTCGTCTCTACCAGAGCATACGCAATCACAGCCTTGCAAGTTCCCGAAGCTTACGTCCGGCGCGGTGCAGATGCAAGAACTTCGTGGGTCCGGCCTAAGGCGGCAACTCCCCTCCTGGCTCAGGAGGGGCCGGGGGTGGTCGAGCCACCACCCCTTAATCCCCTCCTGCTACCAACACCCCCGGTCAGGGAACGGTTGAGTGAGACCCGCCCTGGATGATATTCTCAGTTTGTGCGGCCAATCTGAACGCTCTCCAGGAGAGGATCTGAATGCGTTATAGGAAACTGGATAACAGTTCTTTCACCGTCTCTGCCATCGGCCTCGGATGCATGGGCATGTCGGAGTTCTACGGGCCACGAAACGAAGAGGAGTCTGTTGCAACCATTCATCTCGCGGTTGACCTGGGTGTGAATTTCCTGGATACCGCCGACATGTACGGCACGGGTCACAACGAGGAACTGGTCGGGAAAGCCATCAGGGGTCGGCGGAATGATATTGTTCTTGCCACCAAGTTCGGCAACGTGCGGGGGCCAGAGGGTAGCTTCCTGGGAATCAACGGCCGGCCCGAGTACGTGCGCAGCGCCTGCGAAGCCAGCTTGAGGCGCCTGAACATTGAGACCATTGACCTCTATTATCAACACCGCGTCGATGCCAACGTCCCGATCGAGGAAACCGTGGGGGCCATGGCGCGGCTGGTCGAAGAGGGCAAGGTAAGGTGCTTGGGGCTTTCCGAGGCCGCTCCGGCAACCCTTCGCCGCGCGCACCGCACCCACCCCATCACCGCTTTGCAAACGGAGTATTCACTCTGGAGCCGCGATCCCGAGGACGAGATTCTTTCCACCTGCCGGGAACTTGGAATCGCCTTTGTCGCTTACAGCCCGCTCGGTCGTGGGTTTTTGACGGGCCGTTTCAAGAGCGTAGAAGACTTTGCGCCCGAGGATTTTCGTAGCAGACATCCCCGCTTCCAGGGCGAGAACTTCAGACGCAATCTGGACCTTGTCTACCGGGTCGAGCAAATCGCTTCGGAAAAAGGTTGCAAAGCGTCGCAGTTGGCTTTGGCCTGGGTGCTGGCCCAGGGCGAGGATATTGTGCCCATCCCCGGCACGACGCGGAGGGCGCATTTGGAGGAAAACATTGCGGCGTTGCAGTTAAAGCTCTCACCCCAAGACCTTGCGCGGATCAACGAGGTTGCGCCCAAGGGAGTAACGGCCGGGGAACGCTACCCGGAAGGGGCGATGAAGGTCGTGAATCTGTGATCACTCGCTGTAGAAAAACGGCACAAGTTCTGCGTTGGGGACAAAGCGCGACGCCTGACGCAGAATAGCTCGGCAGGTTCCTGTGTCAAGTTCGGGGTGGTTGGGGATGGTCAGCGTCTCCCGCCGGCCACCGGGGCCCATGCGGCGCAGTTTGATATGGCTTCCGCGCTGTGAGGCGATCTCAAACCCAAACTTGCTCAAGATGGCAACGACCGCCTGGCCGGAGAGCCGTCTAAGCCGTGGCAGGGTGCGCCTCCAATTCGAAGGTGACGAGAATACTGGGTGAGGGTGCCAAACCCAGCTCTGCCAGGTCTTCTCCCTCCAGGTGCAGTTCCACCGCCTCGCGCAGATTGCGCGTGACTTCGTCGAGAGTTTGACCTTGCGTCACCACCGGGATCTCCAGACACTCGGCAACGTAACCCGACTGTTCACCTTGACGAACAACGGCCTTAATCGTGTGCTGTAACGTCATCGCTTTCGCCTTCACCACCTTCTTTCTGAAACTCTCTTTCGGCCCAGATACCTGAAAAGAAGATTAGCAGAGTCCTGCCGGAGGCTCAAGCGCGGGACAAGCCCCACTCCTATTTATAGGCAGGCATGCCGGTCACCCGCTCACCGATGATGAGCGTGTGGATGTTGTGCGTGCCCTCGTAGGTGAAGACCGATTCCAGGTTGCACATGTGGCGGAAGATGGGATATTCATCGGCGACGCCATTGGCGCCCAGGATGTCGCGTCCCGCTCGGGCCACCTCCAGCGCCATCTTAACGTTATTGCGCTTGAGCATGGAGACATGCGCGAAATCGGCGCGCCCTTGATCTTTCAGCCGTCCCACCTGTAAGGCCAGCAACTGCGCCTTGGTGATTTCGGTGATCATATCGGCGAACTTCGCCTGAATGAGCTGGTGAGAAGCGATGGGCTTGTCGTCAAACTGCTTTCGTATCTTCGCGTACTCCAAAGCCTCGTTATAACAGGCCATCGCTGCCCCGATCGCCCCCCATCCGATGCCGTAGCGCGCCTGGGTCAAGCAGCTCAGCGCCGCTCTCAGCCCCTGCGCCTTGGGAAGCATGTTCGAGGCGGGCACACGAACGTCCTGGAGTGACAGGCTGGAGGTCACTGAAGCGCGTAGCGACCATTTCCCTTTAATGTCTTTCGCGGTGTAGCCCGGCGTGCCTTTCTCCACCAGGAAGCCGCGGACACCTTCGTCCGTGCGCGCCCACACCACCGCCACGTCTGCAATTGTACCGGAGGTAATCCAGGCCTTCTCGCCATTCAGGATGTAGCGGTCACCATCCTTTACGGCGCGTGTCCTCATGCCGCCGGGGTTCGAGCCGAAGTCGGGTTCCGTCAGGCCGAAGCATCCGATGGCCCTGCCTTCCTGGAGCGCCGGCAGCCAGCGCTGCTTTTGCTCCTCGGAGCCGTATTCCTTGATGGGATACATCACCAGCGCGCCCTGCACGGAGACGAAGCTGCGCAAGCCGCTGTCTCCCCGCTCGAGTTCCTGCATGATCAGCCCATACTCCACGTTGGACATCCCCGCGCAGCCGTAACCTTCCAAGTTTGCGCCGTAAAACCCCAGCCCCGCCATTAAGGGTACGAGGTGCTGGGGAAATTTCCCCTCCCGGTTCCACTCCTCGATGTTAGGTATGATTTCATTGTCCACAAATTCGCGCACCGTTTGTCGCACCAGCTTTTCCTGGTCGTTGAAGAGCGCGTCAATCTCCATGTAATCCACGCCGTGAAATGCAAACATAAGGCCCCCTTGGATCATTGAGTTCTTCGCATACAGGTCAAGGCGTCATTCTAGCAGCGAACGCGAGGTCTGTGCATGATCCATCAGACATCAGGCTCATCAACCGGCATGCGAACCAGCACGGCGGCGGAGCCCCAGCCAAAACGAGACTTTCTGTGTCCTCACTGACCGCTTTTCCAAACGCTTGTCATTCTGAGCCCCGACTTGTCGGGATGAAGAATCTTCGCAGTTGTCTTTTGCGTCTGGCTAGACTGGGCTATGCATGTAGCGTATCATTAAATGGGCGAGCCGCGGAGTGTGTCAAAATGCTAGACTCATGGACTTGCCCTTGTATCCCTCGGCACTCTTCTAAGTCATTGAAAACACAGGGAAAAGCATGTCGCTAGCGCAGAACTCTTCAAAAAAGTGAGACGCGTGGGGCAAATGGAAATCCCCTCCACATCAGATCAGAAAGAGTGAGAAATCTTCGCGGCGTGAGAAGAAGCTGACGGCTGGAAAAACAAGAAGCTCGCGCCTCTATAAGGCGAGACGCGAGCTTGAGAGGCAATCAGTGTTGGCGGTCGAAGGTCAACCCTCGTTCGCGATGGCTCACGCTCCGGGGCGCGCAGCCAGTACGTTTGTCGCACTGGGGAAGAACCCCTTTGGCGTGCTGACATAACCGGCGATGGAATCCTTGCCCAGCTTATTCACCACCAGCTCGAGGGCGCTCGAAGCCCCCCGCACGTAGAAGTACACCGGCTCGTCCATGGCTTTGTCCCTATGCATATGAGGCTTGTCGTCAAACACAAGGTTGACGGTGAAGACGTTCCGCTTGGTGTCCGTCTTGTCCAATTGCACTGTCACGGTCCCGACTTTCTGTTGGGAGCGTCGCTTAGCAAGATTAAACTCGAAATAGTCCCTGTCAGTCCTGTGGGCCAGTGCGACCAGCTCATCATGCGTGCGCGCGATAGCGCCGCTCAGTTCGCCCTTGGTTCCCGAAAGCGCATTGGCGAATTCGGACTTGGTACTCTCCAAATCCTTCCTCGTGCCTGCCAAGTCGGTGGAAAGCCCGCCGATCTTGGAATTGGCATCCGCCTGGACCTTATTCACTTCATCGGCGCTGGCCTTTTTGGAAATGGCGTCGTTCAGTTGCTGAACAGCCTGTTGCTGCTTCTTTTGGATATCTGACGCCAGGGCGTGCGCGCGCGCGAGTTCCTGCTCGGTCAGGCCCAGTTTCTCCGACGTCACTTGGAACTGGCCGCGCAATTGAGCGTAACGCTCGTCGCTGGTGTCCATGCGCCGGGTGAGCAGATCCAACTGGTCAGACTGCTTCGAGACGATAGTCTTAAGATCGCTCCGGGAATAGAGCACCAAAATGAGATTAATCACCGAAAGCGCCAGCAGCGCGCCTACCAGCCAGCGCATCGTGCTGCCGCCGGTCGAAGGCGCTGGCACGGGGGGCGACGCCTGCACATACACAACTTGGGGGGCGCCGGGTGCGGCAGCCGGTGCGTCGCTTTGGGCCGGCTCGTTCAAACCGAACATCGCGTGCCCGGGGCCTGGGGTCTTATCTGCCATACAAGCTCCTGTCTCGCTTAGGAATCAAGCCGCTCACCCAAGCGGTGAGCCTGCCCTTCCTAAGACGCTTATCCTGAAGATTAGGTTTCAGTCCCACCGTAGTTCGCCCAAACGTGGACGGGGCTAGTATCGCATTCTTGGATAAATAGTTCAAGCTGCTGGGTTACACTCGCCGAACCCTTCCGGCGGCGTGGGTAAACAAGGAGCCGACTACGACGCGGCAAACTGCATTTGTCTTTCTGCGTTCAATTCAAGTAAGCTAGACGGCTCCGATGCGGAAGGATTGAGATGCCAAGGTACGTCTTAGCCCTCGACCAGGGCACAACGAGTTCGCGCGCCATGTTGTTTGACCGCAACGGCGCGGTGTGCGCCTCAGCCAGTCGGGAATTCAAGCAGCATTATCCCCGCGCCGGCTGGGTCGAGCACGATGCCGAGGAAATCTGGCAATCGCAGTTGGAGGTCGCGAAAGCTGCTCTGGCGGAGGCTCAAGCAAATGCGGAGGACCTTGCCGCAATCGGCATTACGAACCAGCGCGAAACCGTGGTCCTCTGGGACCGGGCCACCGGCAAGCCTATCCATCCTGCCATCGTCTGGCAGTGCCGCCGCACTGCCGCTTTGTGCGACCGCATCCGGCAAGAAGGCTTCGATAAGGTCATTCGAGAAAGAACCGGCCTGGTGACCGACGCTTATTTTTCCGGGACCAAGATTGCCTGGCTGCTGGAAAATGTTCCCGGTGCTCGTGAACGGGCGGAGCGAGGCGACCTCGCCTGCGGGACCATTGATTCCTGGCTGATCTGGCGCCTCACGGGCGGCAAGATCCACTCGACGGATGTCTCTAACGCCTCGCGCACACTGCTTTTCAACATTGCCACGCTGGCCTGGGACAAGGAGATCCTCAGCTACTTTCGCGTTCCGGAGTCATTGCTTCCCTCGGTAAAGTCTTCAAGTGAAATTTTCGGAGAGACCGATTGGTTCGGATCCAGGGTTCCGATTGCCGGCGTGGCTGGCGACCAGCAGGCATCACTGTTTGGCCACCAGTGCTTCACGCCCGGCGCCGTCAAGAATACTTACGGCACAGGCTGCTTCCTGCTGATGAACACTGGCCCCACCATTCCCCGCTCCCAGGCGGGGCTGCTTGCAACTATCGCCTGGGGAAGGAATAGCGAGATAACATACGCGCTGGAGGGCAGCGTGTTCATTGCCGGCGCCGCCATCCAATGGCTTCGTGACGAAATGGGACTGATTCGAGAGGCCTCCGAGACGGAGGAAATCGCCCGCTCGGTGCCGGACACTCATGGCGTTTATTTTGTCCCCGCATTCGTAGGGCTGGGGGCGCCCCACTGGGATGCGTATGCACGGGGCACCATCGTGGGACTGACTCGTGGTGCCAACCGAAAGCACCTGATTCGCGCGGCGCTTGAATCCATCGCCTATCAGACGCGCGAGGTGGTTGATGCCATGACGCGGGATTCCGGAATCAAGCCGGAAATGTTACGCGTGGACGGTGGAGCCGCGCGCAACGATTTCCTCTGCCAGTTTCAGGCTGACATTCTTGGGGTTCCCGTCGAGCGGCCGGCAACGACGGAGACGACGGCGCTCGGGGCCGCGTACCTGGCTGGCTTGGCGACCGGATTCTGGCGGAGCGAATTGGAGTTGAAAACTCAGTTGAAAATAGAACGACGCTTCCAACCTGGCATGGAAACGTCCCGCCGCGAGGAGCTTTGCGAGGGCTGGCGACGCGCGGTGGGGCGGGCCAAGGGGTGGGCGAGCTAGCAGGATGCTGAGAAACCCGCTAGCCTGTCATTCCGATCCCGCCCTGCGGGAGAGGAATCTTTCAGGTCCTTTGTTTCCAGGGTGAGATTCCTCGCGGAGTTTACCCTGAGCGGGCAGAGCGAGATCCTTCTCCCGCGACTGCGGGATCAGGATGACGGCGATGGGCTCGGAATGACAGCGATCAGAAAGGTTTTCCAGTATCCTGCTAGAGTAGTGGCCAGCAATTAGGAGCAAACTCAAATGCACTATCGCGAACTCGGACGTACGGGCTGGAAAGTCTCGGAAATCAGCTTTGGAGCGTGGGCGATTGGAGCGGACTGGGGAGAGGTTGACGATAAAGAATCCCTCGCCGCCCTGCACTGCGCCATCGACCTTGGTGTCAACTTTATCGACACCGCAGACGTTTACGGGATGGGCCGCAGTGAGCGGTTGGTGGCGCGGCTGCGCAAAGAACGGAAAGAGACCTTATACGTCGCCACCAAGGCCGGCCGCCGGCTCTCCCCGCACACGCCAGATGGATACAACAAGGCGAACCTTACCCACTTCGTTGAGGACAGCCTGAAGAATCTCGAGACGGATTGCATCGACCTTCTGCAATTGCACTGTCCGCCGACAGTCGTGCTCTACCGGCCGGAGGTTTTCGGCATCCTCGACGACTTGGTCCAGGCTGGCAAGCTCCGCTATTACGGCGTGAGCGTGGAGACCGTGGAAGAGGCGCTGAAAGCCATCGAATATCCCGGCGTGCAGACCATTCAAATCATCTTCAATATGTTTCGGCAGCGCCCTGCGGAACTGTTTTTCCCGGAGGCCAAGCGGCGGCGCGTGGGTATCCTGGCGCGTGTGCCGCTGGCGAGCGGGCTTCTGTCGGGACGGATGACCCACCACACCGCTTTCGCCAAGGATGACCACCGCAGCTTCAATCGCCAGGGAGAAGCGTTCGACCGGGGTGAGACTTTCTCTGGCGTGGATTATGAAATCGGGCTGGAGGCTGTGGAGATTCTCAAAAGCCTTGTTCCGCCGGGTGCCTCGATGGCTCAACTGGCCCTGCGATGGACCCTGATGTTTGACGCTGTCACCTGCGCAATCCCGGGAGCCAAGCGTGTCGCGCAGGTTGAGGATAACGTCCGCGCCAGCGATCTGGCCCCGCTGAGCAAAGCGCAAATGGCCAAAGTGCGCGAAGTTTACGACAGCAAAATCCGCGAACTCGTGCACCAGCGGTGGTGACTATTCACGATTGCTCGCGTAGCGCCAGCGCTACCGCGCGGACCGGACAGAGTCCGTGGCCTTCTAGTGCTTAACTGTAGAAGTTCGCGACCTTATTTGTCGGGGGATGGAAGGGCGGGGCTTTAGCCCCGCCGCACGGCTCAGGCGAGATTTGGGGGCTTTAGCCCCTGAAGCGACGCGGCTTCAGGGCCTAAAGGCCCATTCAACTTCCGCCCCGAGGCGGCGGGGCTAAAGCCCCGCCCTTCCCAGCGTGATAAATAATATCGGTTATTAATGCAACTAAGCACAAGTGTGATCAGGCGGGAGCCTGCCAATCTTCGCTTCTCTACGCCCGCTCGAGAGCTTTTTGACACGCCTCGGGCGGTGTGTAAAGATACCTCCGGAGCTACATCATGCCCAAAAATCGCACACCACGAATAATCCTCGCGCTTGTCTTGTTTTTCCTCATTGTTCTGCCCCTCTTCACCAACGGTGTTGACCTGTTGGTGGATTGGCTCTGGTTCAAGCAGGAAGGCTTTCGGGTCATCTTTCGGACGATCCTCGTAACCCAGATTGAATTGAGCGGCCTGGTCGGAGTGGGTTTCATGATCGTGACCGCATTGAACCTGCTGATTGCCCGCAGGCTCGCCCACCGGCATGGCTATCGGGTCAACGGTGAGGTCATCGAGTTTTCGGCGCTCGACCGCTTCGGTATGACTTTCCGCTGGCTCATCTGGGCTGGCGTTCTGCTGATTGGATACGTGATCGGCCAATGGGGCATGTCCCACTGGCTGGAGTATCTGATGGCTAAGCACCCGCAAACCCTCGGCCAGCAGGACCCGCTGTTTGGCATCGATTTGGGTTTCTATCTCTTTCGCCTGCCCTTCAACTGGTTCCTCTATTACCTCGCGCTGGCGGCGGTCATTGTGTGTCTTTTAAGCGCCGTGTTCCTCTATCTTGTGGAGGGCGGGATATGGGTCACGCCGCGTGGGCCAAAAGTGATGGGGGCGGCGCGCGCGCACCTGATGGCGCTGGTGGCGGTGCTCTTTGTTGTCTTCGCCTATCGAGTTCGGCTGGCCATGTACGGCTTGCTTTATTCCCCGCGCGGGCTCATCTATGGCGCTGGGTACGCGGATGTGCACGCCACGCTGCCGGTTCTAAGAGCGGAACTCTTCCTTTGCCTGTTGACGGCCGCTGCATTTCTGGTGGGGGCGAAGTGGGGGCGTGTGCGGCCGGCGCTCTATTCTGTGGGTCTTCTGGTGGCCGTGGCAGTGCTCGGCGGGTCGATCTATCCCGAGATCGTCCAGCGCTTCATCGTGGCCCCCAACGAAATTGACCGGGAACGCAACTACATCGCCAACGCCATCAAATTCACCCGCCAGGCGTATGCGCTGGATCGTTTCGAGGAGCGCGAATTCTCCGCCGTCGAAGACTTGAGCTTGGATGACATCCGCAAGAATGAGGCGACCTTCCGCAACGTCCGCATGTGGGACCACAAGCCGCTGTTGACCACCTTCGCCCAGCTCCAGGAGATCCGCACTTACTACGACTTCCAGCACGTTGATAACGACCGCTATTGGATTAACGGGATTTACCGCCAGGTCTCGCTCTCGCCGCGCGAGCTTTCTGCCGCCAGCCTGCCGGGCCGGAGCTGGATCAACGAGCACCTGGCATACACCCACGGCTACGGCCTTTGCCTCGGGCCGGTGAATGAATTCACCAATGAAGGCCTGCCGGTACTATTCATCAAGAACATCCCTCCGGTCTCCACCATGTCCATCCGGATCACCCGGCCTGAGATCTATTACGGCGAGCTCGGGAACGACTACTGCTTCGTGAGAACCCGGGCGCAGGAGTTCGATTACCCCCAGGGAGACCAGAACGTCTATGTTACGAACTACCAGGGTGCGGGTGGAATCCCGGTTGAGAACTTCTGGCGAAGGCTCCTGTTCGCGCTGGCCTTCGGCGAAAAGAACGTCCTGTTTTCAGGCGATATCCAGCCCACAAGCCGGTTGATGATCTACCGGCGGGTTCTGGATCGCGCGCAGCGGCTCACGCCTTTTGTTGCTTACGACCACGACCCCTACCTGGTCGTCGCGAGCGATGGGTCGCTTTATTGGATTCTGGATGGCTACACCACCTCCGAGATGTACCCTTACTCAGAGCCCGCGGAGGGAGTAGGCAATTACATGCGCAATGCCGTCAAGGCGACCATCAATGCTTACAGCGGGCAAGTGCGCTTCTACATCAGCGACGCCTCCGACCCGCTCATCCAGGCTTACAACAGTATTTTCCCGGGAGTTTTCGAACCGCTTTCGGCCATGCCCGAGGATCTGCGCGCGCACATCCGCTATCCGGAAGAGTTCTTTTCCATCCAGGCCGGCAAGTACGCGCTGTTCCACATGATGGACCCGAGAGTCTTCTACAACAAGGAAGACCTGTGGCGGGTTGCGCAAAGCGCCGCGCGTGGCGCCGCCGCGCCGATGAGCCCCTACTTCACCATCATGAAGCTGGCGGAAGTGGGCGTACGGGAGGAATTCATCCTGATGGTGCCGTTCACTCCCGCGCGCAAAGACAACATGATTGCCTGGATGGCGGCCCGGTGCGATTACCCCGACTACGGCAAGGTGCTGGTCTTCACCTTCCCCAAGCAGAAGCTCGTGTACGGGCCGCAGCAGATCGAATCGCGAATCGACCAGGACCCTGGTATCTCCCAGGCACTCACGCTCTGGGGGCAGGGCGGCTCAACGGTGATCCGCGGCACCTTGCTCGTCGTCCCGGTTTTGAATTCGGTCCTCTACGTTGAACCTCTCTACCTCGCCGCTGAGGCCGGAGGCGGTCTGCCGCAATTGAAGCGTGTGATCGTGGCCTACTCAGACCACGTGGTGATGGAGGAGACGCTCGACGCGGCGCTGAGCCGGATCTTCGGTGGCACGGTGACCACCAGCGCCGCCCTCCCTCCGCCTGCGGGACCGGCCGCGCAAGCACCCACCAAGGCGCCTGGCGCCCCGGCGCTCGATACCCAAGCGCTCATCCGCGAAGCCAACCAACACTACCAACGCGCCTTGCAGTTGCAACGCCAAGGCGATTGGACAGGCTACGGCGAGGAGGTGAAGAAGCTCGGCGAATTGCTAAACCGCCTGGCCTCGACACCACAAGCAGCAGGAAACAAGTAGGTAGCGGGCGGGTACGACCGGGCAGCAACCTCGAGTCATTTCTGTCGTGGTAGCGCAGACTTGTCCTTTAAGTCTGCGGCTTCTTCTGGCCTTTGTGCGAAGAGCCGCAGAGTTACAAAACCCGCCGCGGCGGGAGGGAGTCCGTCAGCCGACGGGTTGACCTGCTCGATTTGTCCCGTACCCCCCACCGCAAAAGTCCGCGCTGCCTTGCTACCCGCCCCCAATCCCGAGCCCCCAGACCCCAGTCCCTGCTCTTAAAATCTCGCGCTTCGGACTGTCTTTCTCGTCACTCGTCACTTGCCACTTGTCACTGTTCTTATGTCTTCAAACCTGGGGGCGAGCGCAGGCGGGTGTGAGATGCCGCGGACCTCAGACCGCAGAGGTCCGCGCTACGCTTCCTTTTACCCAGACGTTGAGCCGAAGGCCCGAAATTTCTTAATCTCTCCGGCAGTATCGTATTGACATGTGTCAGGCTACAGGCTACAGTTGATCCGGTGAAAATACGGAACTTCACCCACAAGGGCGTGAAAAGGCTCTACGAGGAAGATAGCTCGAAAGGGGTTTCCCCCGAAACGGTGGATAAGCTCCGCAAGATGCTGGCATTTCTCGATGACATGCAAGACCCCGAGGAATTGCGTTCGCTCCCGGCCTGGAAAGTGCACACGCTGACCGGCGACCGCAAGGGTACCTGGAGCCTCAGCGTCACCCGCAACCGGCGTTTGACGTTTTGCATCGACAGTGCGGAGCGCGAAATCTGCGACGTGAATTTACAAGACTATCATTAGGACGGAGGAAGCAAACGCCATGCCCATGAAGAACCCGCCCCATCCGGGAGATTTCATTCGGACGGAGATTATCGAGTCCGCGGGCCTGTCGGTAACAGCGGCAGCAGCGGCGCTTCAGGTTTCCCGGCCTACTCTGTCGAGCTTGCTCAACGGCAAGGCCAGCCTTTCCGGAAACATGGCGCTGCGCATTGAAAAAGCCTTTGGAGTCAAGATGGACACGCTCCTGCGAATGCAAGCCTCCTACGACATCGCCCAAACCCGCAAGCGCGAGAACCAAATCCATGTCCGGCGCATTCATCCGCTCGCCGAAATTCCCGCCTGAACCCCGGCGGATATGGCGGGCTGGCGCAGACGGTCGCTTTTTAGCGTCTGCGATCTCCCGAAGGGACTCTCCTCTGGCACGGCATCGTCGCGGGTATTCTCTCCGGCAGCGTGCCGTTTTGCAAGCTGACTGGATTGAGGCGTGAGCTTCCACAAGTCCCTTCAGGAAATCGCAGATCCCCAAGAAGAGGGTCCGCGCCAGCCAGCGGATCGTAGGTAGTGGGGTTTTATCGCTTGAAAGACTCTCTTGCTGAAGTCGGGGACAACCGATATTATTATCGATGCTGGGGCAATTGGAGTTAGGATACTCGGGAGCCTCCCCCTCGATGGCGATCATCCCCATGCCGAGCAAGAGGGAAGCGATTGGGTGCGACTTGCTTCCTTTGCGGGCTGGTTCAACTCTGATACAATCTGGCTTGATGCAACCCACGCTCACTAAGGTAGTGAGAGAGCGGAACACGAAGATCGGGATGGGGAGGTACACGTTCGTCGATCTGTTCGCCGGCGCGGGGGGATTCTGTGAAGGCCTCCTGCTGGCCACGTTAGACGAACATCGCTTCACATTGGTCGGAGCAAGCGATATCAATGCAACAGCCCGTCTTACGCACGAGCATCGATTTAAGGAACAATTGGGGTTGGATTACGTGTTCCTCGTTGAGGATATTCGAGCCCCCCACTTTGCGGAGACTCTCGCCGACGGGATAACGAAGATCACCGGAGGCAAGGCTGTTGACGTTGTCGTCGGGGGACCCCCATGCCAAGGCTTCTCTGTCTTTGGCAAGCGTAATAGACAAGATCCAAGAAATGATCTTTTCCTTCCGTATCTGAGAACAATCGAATTCCTAAAGCCAAAGTACTTCGTCATGGAGAATGTGCCAGGTTTCGTAACGATGTACGGGGGTGAAGCCGTAGAGCGCATAATGAGCGAGGTCTCCCGAATGAGCCCGACGCCGTACCACATTACGGGGCCGGTAAAAGTGAATGCGGCAGATTTTGGAGTTCCTCAGTTAAGGGAGCGGATCCTCTTCTTCGGAAATCGTGAAGGCACCCCTCCTATTTCTGATGTTATAGCTACGCGACGCGCCAAGCACGTGACTGTCAGGCAGGCCATCTCGGACCTCGCTTTCCTTCGATCTTGGGAGAGCAACGGTAGTTACAGCCCGATGTTTCCACCAGCGACTGAGTATCAACGAGAAAGCAGACAGGGCAGGCTCTTTGCAATGTTGGGAATTGAGAACCCAAGCAATCACCTTGAAAACCATGAAGCCGCTTACCACACTCCCGAGGTAATCGCCAGGTTCGCAATGATCGAGCAAGGCAAGGGGCTCGACTCAATTCCTGAAGGCCTGTGGGCCCGTCACCTTAGGTCGTCCAAGAAATGGTGCGTACGACTGAGACCGGACAGGCCTTCGTATACAGTCACTACGTTACCGGACGACCTCATACATTACAAACAACACCGTATCCTCACCGTAAGGGAGATGGCCAGGCTTCAATCATTTGATGACACATTTGTATTCCTGGGGCCCAGAGCTACAGGAGGCGGAGGAAAGGGGAACAAGAAGCGTGCTGTAGAGCTCCCTCAATACAGCCAGGTTGGCAACGCAGTTCCTCCGCTTCTTGCCAAAGGAATTGGAGTCTCCCTTCTGAGGGCGCTTGGCAGCCTTAATCCTCGATGAAATTTCTTCGCGAATACATTGATCAGTTTAAGACCGAACGCGCTACGGCGCGCCGAGAGCTTGGTCGAAAGCTTGAGAAGACTGCGCGAGCGTACGACATCTTCGCCGGAGCTGATCCGCAGCGAGCATTTGATATCTTCGTCGCCCAATACAACTGGCTCGGCGACCCACCACACAAGAGGCAGTATAGGATTGACCAAAATCTGGCGCGTAACCTGCCAGGCGCGCTTATGCAGGATTATTTGCTGCACCTTGTAATCAAACTGTGCGAGGATTTTCCGCAGCTTGACGTATTTACGGAGGTCAGAGTCCCATTCGGGAGATACCCGTTGTGGAAGGCGGGGAGGATTGACTTCAAGACTCCGTCGGAACAATCGGACTTGGCGGTTGGGTACATAGTGGAGGACGAAGAGGTCAAACTCTCTCCCGACCCTTGGCCTAGACAGCCCTTCTACAGGATCGAAAGAAATCAATCGGTTCGCCCCCTTGTGACGGTCAACACTAAGATACGAATCTCACAGTCGGAGTTCTTTGACTGGCAGGGACGCGAGCAGCTCATGGTTAAGGGAAACCCTCATTGCCTTTCTGTCCAGGTCGCCCTCAGAAAGGAGATGGACTTTGACATCGTTGAGGCAGCCCAGGCCAGCGGAAAGTTTTTCATGCTTGGTGAAGGCGGTGAGACCAACGTAAGGCCTGTTCACAGCGAACTGGCACGTCTCGTTCAGGTCTTCAAAAATCACTTGCAGGCTCGGATGACAGAATAACCCACCGAGGAGTAGTCCCCCGGTCCATTTATTTCTAATCAGACAAGCGACCGATACATTCGGAGAAAACGACTCTTAACCATGACAGCTATTTGAGGAGAGGCCTAAGGGCTAGACGCGGGATTGCACGAACAATTGCCCAATCCGAAACTCGTCGAGTGGTTTCGCCGTGCCGTGCAGCGTTGGTCCGTTCGTGCCGGCCGCGAATTCGTCTGGCGTAAAGGCTCAGCTTCGAACTACAAGAGGGTTGTCGCCGAGATACTCCTTCAACGAACGCGAGCCGAGACAGTAAACACCTTATACCCGAGTTTCTTCAGGTCTTTCCCGTCCTGGCCAAAGCTGGCGCGCGCGACATTACGTGAATTGCGGGACTCGCTTCGACCATTGGGACTTTGGAACCAAAGGGCGAAATCGCTCAGACGACTGGCAATCGTGATGGAGGCCCGGAAAGGCCTATTTCCAAGCGTTCGGGAAGAGATTGACGCATTGCCAAACGTTGGGCAGTACATCGCAAATTCAATTGAGCTCTTCTGCCATGGTAGGCCGAAACCCTTGCTGGACGTTAATATGGTCCGAGTTCTCGAACGGTTTTTTAGGCCAAGGCTCCTTGTCGACATCCGGAATGATCCATTCCTACAAGAGTTGGCCCAACGGGCCGTGGACCCGGAACACCCCGAGGGATATAACTGGGCAGTTTTGGATCTAGGTGCGCTTATTTGCACTCGTTCTTCCCCCAGATGCTGTGAATGCCCTCTGAGGCGCAAATGCCGCTATTTCCGAATCCATAGGTAGCAAGCGGAGCGCGGACCTGGGGTTCAGGTCCGCGCCTTTTTGTTGTCGATTGGGGGCAAACTCGCTTTGGCCCGATTTCTGTTCATCAGCGAGAATTCATAATTCACCATTCACTCATCACAAATCTCAGGTATCAGTTGTCAGTCGTCAGTTGTCAGGTGAGAGGCGTTAGCTATCAGCGGTGAGCGCTCAGCGTACATCGATCAAGGACCAATCATGGCGGGGTTTTTACTGAATACTGATAACTGACGACTGACAACTGACCGCGCACTACAGACGGGAGTAGCTGATCCTCCCCCGCTTCATCGTCATCACACAATGGCGGGCTGGCGCCGAGTTCATTGCCCAAATCAAGCGCGTCGCCAAGCAACTCGGTTTGAGAGCCTAGCCCGCACTTCTCCCCACGGGTCTGGAAGGGCGGGGCTTCAGCCCCGCCGTTACAGGGCCTTCCTGATTATTCCTGTGTCCCGTGCCCCGCGCAGCCCGTCAGCCGACGGACTGCGCGGGGCACGGGACCAACAGAGGGCGGGAGCGGCGATTCCGGCGGGGCTGAAGCCCCGCCCTTCCGGCAGCCACTAAGAGCGTCCGAACGTGGTGAGAAATCCGGGCTAGCGGAGCCTGATTCGGCATTATACCAAAAGACGAGGTGGTTGCATTTGGTGACACTATATGCAAGTATAGCTGCATATGGTACAGAGACACTTTTGGTTACAACTCGTTGAACGGGCTTGGCGGGAGCGGTCGGTGGCCTGGTTGGCCGGGGTGCGGCGCGTGGGGAAAACCTGCCTCAGCCAGACCCTGCCCAACACGGAGTATTTCGACTGCGAGCTTCCGCGGGTGCGGCGGATGATGGAAGACCCCCAGGGCTTCCTGGACGGCCTGCGCGGCCGCCGGATTGTACTGGATGAAATCCACCGTCTCCCCAACCCCTCCGAGCTGCTGAAGATTGCGGCAGACCACTATCCCAACATCCGAGTCCTGGCTACGGGTTCTTCGACGCTGGGCGCTTCCGCCAAATTCCAGGACACGCTAAGCGGGCGCAAGCGGGACCTTTGGCTGACTCCGATGAGCCTGGCGGACTTGGGAGATTTCAATCGCCCTGACCTCCGTCACCGCTTCCTGCGCGGCGGTTTGCCACCCTTCTTCCTGGCCGGCGAACTTCCGGAACGTGACTTTCAAGAATGGCTGGATGCTTATTGGGCCAAGGACATCCAGGAACTCTTCCGGTTGGAAAGCCGCAGCTCCCTTCAGAAATTCGCGGAGTTGCTGGTAGCGCAAAGCGGAGGCGTGTTTGAGGCTACTCGCTTTACGTGCCCGTGCGAAGTGAGCCGCACCACCATCGCTAACTATCTGAAGGTTCTGGAGGCCACTTTCGCCGCCCACGTGATCCGCCCCTTCAGCAGCCACCGCCCGACCGAAATCGTGGCCGTACCCAAGGTCTATGCCTTTGACACCGGCTTCGTCTGTTACCATCGTGGCTGGCAGGAGCTGCGCCAGCAGGACCTGGGAGATATGTGGGAGCACTTCGTGTTGAATGAAATCATGGCGCAGTTGCAGAGTCGCCAGATCTTCTACTGGAGGGATAAGCGAGGGCATGAAGTGGATTTTGTTTTGCCCACGCGCCGGCAGGAACCCCTGGCGCTTGAATGCAAATGGTCTGCGGATGCCTTCGAGGCAGCCAACCTTAAAGCTTTTCGGCGGGTTTATCCGAAAGGCGAGAACATCGTGGTGGCCCAGGACGTTGACCGGGCCTTCCGCCGCAACTACGGAGAGATCAGCGTGCGCTTCGAGAGCCTGTCCTCCTCCGTTTCCAGAATCATATCTCCGTCGCCGTCAATGACGACAAAGGGATAAGAATGCCCGCACGCGCCATCATCAGCCAGGGCGATGGAAAGCGGGTTGACCCCCTTCACCACATTAAGGAGAGGCTTCCTGCGGCATACCGGAGCGGACTCAATGTCCCTTGACACGCGTGAAGGAGTAGGCTAGGATAGTACATCGTGGCTTGGCGCGTACTCGAAGTAGGAGGGGAGCAGGTTTCTTTCAATGCGACATCCGACGCCCAAATCCAGCTTCGAGAGCGCTCCGAGGAGCACAAAAAGAGGGAAAACCCCCAGGCTTCCTTTGGACAGGATGTCGGTTCCGGTGTGGAAATGAAAGAAAGAGATTCTTCAAAATTCGGCGAACTATGCGGGAATGTCTATGAAAACAAAGGACCGGTCTTCCACGGGCGGGACGAAAGCGGGAATGTTGTAGAAAACAAAGGTAGTTACGCGTTGAAAGCGGGAATGTTGTTGAAAAGAAAGGACGTAGGTGGTAGGTCGTAGGTGGGGAAGAGCAGGATTCAGGAGTCAGTATTCAGGAGGCAGAAGAGGGTCGACGAACTTGCCTCTTACCCCCACCACTTCTCCCCGGGCATCAAGTGCCCGCGGACGCAGTCTTCGTTGAGTTCCACACCCAGCCCCGGCTTGTCTAAAATCCTGTACTTCCCGTCCTTAATCACCGGGCCGTCATAGATGACGAATTTCTCCCAGGCTTCGGTGGACAGGGCGCCGGGCGAAAATTCCTGGGCGCGGAAGTCCCGGATCGCTGCCGCGCAGTGTGCGGATGCCAACGCCCCCAGCGGGCTGGAAGCGATGTGAGCGCAGACGGGAAGCTCGAAGAGCTCCGCCAAGTCGGCAATCTTCTTTGACTCCAGCAGTCCGCCCGCCTTGGGGATATCGATCTGAATAAGGTGGCAACCCTGGTTCAAAATGAAGGGCTTAAAGCCTTGACGCTTGTAAAGATTTTCTCCGGTCAGGATCGGTACGGGAGATTCCGCGGTCAGCTTGCTCCAGGACTCCGAGTAATCCGGCGGCATGGGATCTTCCAGCCACATCGGTTTGATGGGCTCGACGGCCCGCGCCAACTCCAGCGCGTCGATCCAGTCGAACTCCCAGTGGCAATGAACGGCGATGTCAACGTCCTCCCCGAGTGCCTCGCGCAGGTTGGCAAAGCCCCTGGCAATCCGCGCCAGGTCCTTGGGCGTCAGGTGGCTGCTGTACGGTTCGTGACCGGGCTCGCGGAACTGTGGGTCGTACTTCGCGGGGAAGGAATCGGCATCCGACTTGACTGCGGTGATGCCGTAGGGGTGGCTCTTGAGCGCGGCCGCAAACTCGCGGCAGGAAGCCGGGTCCAGCATGTCCTGGGGCGAGCGCGTCCAATAGGCCCGCACGCCGTCGCGGTATTGGCCGCCCAGCAGCTTGCACACGGGAACTTCCAGGATCTTCCCTGCCAGGTCCCACAAGGCGATTTCCACTCCGCTGATCGCCGTCACCGTCACTCCCGCCTGTGCACCAGCCCCGCCTGTGAAGCGAAGCATTTTGGTGTAGAGCGGCTCAATGTCCAGCGGGTCCTCGCCCACCACGAGTTGGCGCAGGTAGCCCAGGATCACATCTTTCACTCCGCGCCCCCAGTAGGCTTCGCCGATTCCCGTGATGCCGCTGTCAGTTTCAATCTTCACCAGGTTCGAATCGGTGTTTACGTGGACGAACATGGCCTTCACGTCGGTGATCTTCACCTTCTTGCGCAGGGGCGCAGCCATTGCCCGGTAGGTCGAGAGAACCGCTGAGGCGGGGATCGCCGCCGCTAACCCTTTGAGGAAATCCCTTCGAGCCGTGGGTCGCATAACATCTTCACCTGTGTTTATGGGATCGACGTGCTGTGTGACGCTGCGAGTCTAAGTTATGGCAGCCCGCAAGTCAATTGAAAGGCGCTCGGCGCCGCCTCTGCAATACTGTTGGTGAATTTCTTTGCAGCGCGCAAAGATTTTCCTTCGGAGGAATCGTTCTCACCGCCGCTTCTGGAATTTGAAATCTGAGATTTGGGTTGCGGCCGCAGGCCGCGCTGTGCCTCTGTGGTGAGAAGCGGAATTCTGTCACAGCTTCTATGAGTTCAGGGACGATGGGGTGTAAACTCGCATTCATCGTGCTGTCCTACATTGACGCGATTACGATTTTCGCCAGCCTGGCGCTGGTTGTGTACGCAGTGACGCGGGCGGCGAGTAAGAGCAGCTCGGGTAGCGAATATTTTCTCGCGGGCCGCGACCTTCGCTGGCCATTCATCGGCATGTCGCTTTTTGCCTCCAACATCTCTGCAGAGCATGTCCTGGGGCTGGCTGGAGACGGTTATCGCATCGGAATGGTCGCCGGAGGGTATGAATGGGTGGGCGCGTGGGACCTCATCATCCTCGCCACGATTTTCGCGCCCCTTTATCTTCGTGAAAAGATCTTCACCATCCCGGAATTTCTCGAGCGCCGCTTTGGCTGGAGCCTGCGCGCTTTCCTTTCCGCCAACTTGCTGGTGATCAATGTGCTCACCAAGAACGCCATTGACCTCTGGGCGGGATCACTCCTGTTCGTGGTGTTGTTTGGATGGAACCAGACCCTGGTGATGGTGATCATGTCGGCCTTCACGGCCCTTTACACGATGAAAGGCGGATTGCGCGCGGTGGTTTACGCGGACATGGTCCAAGGGACATGGCTCATCCTGAGCAGCGCCTTGCTGACCATCCTCGGGCTGAGGGCCGTGGGGGGCGTATCTGGCCTGGTCAGCCACGTGCCTCACACCGCGATTCAGATGGTCAAGCCTCTCAATAACGACTTCCCCATCACAGGTTTCCTCGTCGCCAATTTACTGGCGGGGATGTTCTACTGGTGTATGGACCAGACCAACGTGCAACGTGTCTTGGGTGCTCGCACTCTTCCGGACGGCCAGCGGGGGGCGATTTTTGCGGGCTTCCTGAAGCTCATAGTTCCCTTCATTCTGGTGCTCCCTGGGTTGATCGCTCGAGTTCTTTACCCGGCGCTGCCGCGCTATGACGGGGCTTATCCCAAGCTGGTCCAGGGTCTCTTGCCCGTAGGTCTGCGCGGGCTGGTTCTGGCGGGCCTGATTGCCATCCTGATGTCCTCCATGAGCGCCTGCTACAACTCCAGCGCCACGCTGGTGGTGCGGGATTTTGTGCTTCGGTTTCGGCCAGCCACCCCGGAACGCCAACAAGTGGTGATTGGCCGTTGGGTAACAGTGCTCATGGCGGCTCTGGGTGTCCTGGCTGCTCCGCTGGTCGGCCTTTCGGTGACCATCTGGTACTACCTGCAATTCATCTCGGCCTACCTTTCCGTGCCCATGTCTGCGGTTATTTTCACCGGTTTGATGTGGAAGAGGGGCAACACGAAGGGAGCTATCGGAGGAGTGGTGGTGGGGTTTTCAGTGGGGCTGGTCTTTTTTCTCGACCAAGTGCTGGGCTGGAAGTTGCCGGTGCTGTCCCACCCTCTGTTGCACTCTTTCATGCACCGTACACTGGTGGTGTGGATCATTGCTGCGGCGGCGATGATTGCCATCAGCCTGGTCAGTCAGCCCGCGGACCCCAGCAAAGCGACGCGTAACGTGTGGCGGGAATTCACTGCCCCCGGCAGGGGATTAGGTGATTACCGTAAATGGGCCGGTGTACTCTTTCTGTGCACGGTGGTCCTGTGGCTCTCGTTCCGGTAGCGGGGTAGGGGCGGTTCGCGAACCGCCCCTACGGTGGAATTGTGAGGGCCCTGGAATTGCAGGAATCGTTGTAGGAGACTGCGAATGAATCTGGATTCGAAATGGGTGCCGATGAAGTGGCCGTGCGGGCCTTTGGAAATCGCACGCCGAAACAAGTCACAGAGTATCAATGCTGACCTCAAGGAGACGCTCGAGACTTGGGGGCAACCCTCCACCCTGGAATTGCTCAAGGGAACACCCATCAACTGCCTCATTGTGGACTGGGCTTATGGAGAGCCCGAGGATTCAGCTCAGCAGCGGGCCTTGAAGCCCCTCCTCGAAGCAGGTCGCCGGCTTGAGATCAGCTTTGTGGGAAAGGTCGCCGCGAAGGAGGGTTCAGGGGCCGCCGTCGCGGCTGCCCGCGCGGCCGGGCTTTCGGCAGTAATGCTCGGGGATACATCCGGCCAATCCTTTGACCTCCCGGCCATTCTGCAATTCCCACGCGACAAGGTCGCATGGGAAACAGCTTCAACCATCTTCAGCTCGAAGGAAAACGTTTGGCCTGGATTGAGTCTCGAGACCATGAAAGGAGATACCGCCATCGCCGGCCCAACGGGTATCCCTTGGGTGAATTCGAACGCCTGGTTTTCGCTACTGGCTGGCGAGTTGGCGCCAGGAAAAACCCTGTGGCTGGACTTCGATCCTACGGACTCTTCAAATGTCCCGCACCCTGCCGACTATGACTTGGCCATCGCAGACAGCCGGGCGTATGGGAGCCGGTGGATCATCTCCTTGGACGATAAGCTTCGGGCCGCACTCCCGAAAGGGAATTCCCAAGCAAAGGGCGTTTGGGAAAAGATGTGCGAAGCGCTCGCTTTCTTCGAAAGTCACGGGGAATGGGAGGCATTCAAATCGCAAGGCATCCTCGGGGTCATTTCTGATTTTCGTGGCGAGAACGCGTTCTTGAGCGGCGAAGTGTTGAACCTTCTCAACCGCCGCCAAGTTCAATTCCAGATCCTCGAGAGATCGAGGTCGCTGCCGACGCCCACGAAAGGCTTGAAGGCGATACTCTGGCTCGACAAAGAAGCGCCCCGCGCGGAACAACATTCGAAGTTGCTCGCCTTTGCCCGGCAAGGGGGATTGGTGATTGCTTCTGCCTACTGGGGCCCTCCGGAGGTGAAGCCAACCAGAAAAGACCCCTCGCTTCAATATAAGATGTATAATCTCGGCAAGGGGCAAATTGCAGTGGCAGAAGAAGAGTTCCAGGACCCTTATCAGGTGGCTGTGGATACTCATCTGCTGGTGAGTCGCCGCAACGATCTCGTGCGCCTTTACAACCCGGCGTCGACCAACTGCCATTCGAGTATTGATCCCGGCCACAGAAAACGACTCGTTCAAGTGCTGAATTACTCCTCGCAGCCGGCCGATTCCGTCACACTCTGGATGAATACTCGGGCCGGGCCGGCACGGCTCTGGAGGCTTGGCACAAAGGATGCTCTCACCGTCCAAGGCGTCGCTGCGGCGCCGGGGACAGATTTCGGACTTCCCCCCATCTCTGTTTATTGCGCACTCGAGTTTGAGGGTTCAAACCTATGATGACAACAGCTTGTTCCCGAAGGAAGTTCATTGCCGCGATGGGTGCAACGGCCGGCGCGTGGCTGGCTCGTCCCACAATGTTCTTGGCTCGTGCTGTTCCGGCAAGCCGAGTAGCGGTGGGGACGTGTCACGAGTATGGCCCGGAAGTGGTCGGCGCGCTTGGGAACATGTTCGACCAGTTAGGGGGACTGGAGGGACTGGTTCGAGGAAAAACCGTCGCTATAAAGCTCAACCTGACCGGAGGCGCCACCGATCGGTTGGGGTACACGCCGCCGGGAATCACCCACTGGGTTCATCCTCAGGTCATCGGGGCAACGGTTCATCTGCTTGCCAAGGCGGGAGCGCATCGCGTTCGCCTGCTGGAGAGCCCCATGGAAACGACCGAGCCGCTGGAAGAATTCATGCTCCAGGCCAACTGGGAACCGCGAGACTTCCTGAGCGCGGCGCCGCGGGTGGAATTTGAGAACACGAACTACCTGGGAAGCGGCAAGAAGTATTCGCGCTTCTGGGTTCCGGGTGGCGGCTTGATGTTCAAGGGCTACGATCTTAACCACTCCTATGAAGACTGCGACGTCTTCGTATCGCTGGCCAAACTGAAAGAGCACACTACCGCCGGCATCACCCTTTCGATGAAGAACTGCTTCGGCATCACTCCCTGCACGATTTACGGGGACGGCGCTCCCGAGGATGAGCCGGGTCTTTTTCCGCGGGGCGGCCGCGGGCCTTTCCATGCGATGAATCGGTTGCCTCCGAAGAGCGCGCCCCCGCCGGTTAATCCCAATGCCCCGAAAGATCCCGGGTACAGCGTGCCTCGAGTGGTGGCGGACCTGGTGGCAGCACGGCCCATCCATCTGGCAATCATCGATGGAATCCACTCCATGAGCGGTGGCGAAGGTCCCTGGAGCGAGGGACGGCGCCACGTCCAACCCCGCCTGCTGATCGCGGGAACGAACTGCGTGGCCACAGATGCGGTAGGCATGGCGCTCATGGGATTCGACCCCATGGCGGACCGCGGCACTCCTCCGTTTGAAACTTCTGATAGCACGTTGCGGCTGGCGGAACAACTGGGCGTGGGCACTCGCAACCTTAACCAAGTCGAGGTGCTGGGCACTCCGATGGCTAAAGCACGTTTCAACTTTCGCAGCGTTTGATTTGCCGCAGCGCGCCCCATCGCCTGCGCGAGCCTCGAGGCTGGTGAAGAAGCTCGGGGAGTTCTTATTCTGGGGCTAGTTGAAGCGCTTACCACCCGGCTCGGCAGCCCTGGAAAGAGTCCGAAAGCGTTCCGGCGGACAGCGGACAGCTTGCCTAAAGGTACGGGTGAACGACTTAACGCTCCCGAACCCCGCCGCAGGCCCAACATTGAAACATGGCAGATCAGTTTCAAGCAGCAATCGTTTGGCATGCTCGATCCGATTGCGCGTAATCTCCCCGAGAATGGACCTGCCGACAGCACGGGCGAACCGACGTTCGAGCGTCCGCCGGGGGACGCCCACGCGTTCTACCACCTCGGGCACTCCAATCCCCAGCCGCGAATGGTCACGCATCATTCGTAGCGCTGTAGCCAGGACCGGATCATCTTGGGCGATGAAATCAGTGGAGCGGCGCGCCGCCACGTGAGTTGGCTCTACATACACGATGCGGTTACGGGCTCGCCGACCGCGCATCAGATCATCAAGGATCCGTGCAGCCGCGTACCCTGCCTTCTCGATATCGAGCGCCACGCTTGACAAGGGAGGGTTCGATAACTCACACATCATGTCGTCATTGTCCACGCCCACCACGGCAACATCATCCGGCACGCTTAGCCCTGCGGTGGCGCAAGCTTGCAGCACCTCGCGACCGCAAACGTCATTGCAAGCCATGATGCCTACCGGCTTTGGAAGCACTTGCAGCCAGCGGGTCATAATCGGCTGCTCGTGCTCCCAGGCTTCAATCCAGTGGGTGCGTTGCAGCCATCCGGCAGATTCCACACGGTGAGCGGAACACGAGAAGCCCCTTCCCTTCAGAAATTCCACAAATGTCTTCTCCCTGGAGGCCGACCATTGACATTGGGAGAATCCACAAAAAGCGAAATGGCGCAGTCCACGATCGGCTAAGTGCGTGGCCGCCATGCGCGCAATCGACTCACCGTCGGTGCGGATTTCTCCGCAAAAACCCTCCTCCTTCGGAGGGGAAGATTCAGAGAGGTCAGAAGCAACAAAGGGCACCCCGCTGGCGCGGAGGATTTGCTCGGTCCTCGACGAGCGGATCCTTGCGATTATGCCATCTCCGTGCCAAGCTCCTGCTTTCGGCAAGATCTGCTTGAGGTGGCCGGGAGCAATATAAAGCGACCAGAACCCGTGCAGCCGCGAGTAGCGGATGATTCCTCGGAGGAGCCCGCGGCCATACTCAGTGGATGTCTCAAGGAGAAGGGCCACTTGCGGAATGTGGGATTTTGGGAGCTTCTTTTTCATGCCCTGTAACCCGTACGCCGGGGGTGTCGCAAGTTTAGCATTTTACGTTCCCATATCGGGCCAACCCTCAATGCTCCACGGCATTAAATATGCCTGCCGACGTGTTTCCCGTTGTGGCGCAAATTGACCATCAGTAGGCGCAAACTGGGCATTGACAGGCATCTCAGACCTCCCTAGCATAATACCGAATGTAAATCGCTGCGGCAAGAAGATCGAAAGTTTAGCCGGAGGCTTCATTCAGACAACACGTTCAATCACACGGAGTTCAATACCTTCGTCAATAGCTACCCATCAAATACCTTCGGCCAGATCAATGTGGTTTGGGACCCGCGGATCTTCCAATTCGCCCTCAAGCTCAAGTTCTAATGAGCGCTCCAAGGGTTAGTTAGTACGGCAAGACGTTAACTTAACTCTTTTGTCCGGCCAGTAGCCTCATTAGCCAGACTGCTGGCCGGTTTTTTTTCGTGAATGAACCGGGTCGTCCCCGGCTACCTGGGCGGCTCTTTCACCTTGACAATCTGATCAGCGGGTACGTTCGTGAGTTCTTGGGTGATACCTGAAGGCCAGCGGATTTCCACACGATCTGCCGACTTGTTCGCGCCCAAGCCGAAGTGAGTGGGTCCGGCACTGGAAGAGGCATACCCGGCGGCGAAAGAGACGTGATTGTATTGAGTGGTCCCTCCGGCCACCACCTTGATTCGGGCTCCGATGCCATCGCGATTGCTCTTCGTGCCCTCCAGCTTGAACTCCAGCCAGTGATTGCCCCCCGGGCTGTCGTTGATCCAAACCTCGGCAGGCGCGTTGATGGCGCTGACCACGACGTCCAGACGCCCGTCCCCGTTCAGGTCGCCTATCGCCGAGCCCCGATGCCGGCTGGGGGGTTGCGCAGTCAGACCTGCCTGCGCAGTGAGGGCCTGAAATGTCGTCCCGCCCTGGTTCCGAAACACGGTGTTAGGCTGTGCCACTTGCACTCTCGACGCATACCCAAGCGACTGAACGTGCCCGCGCGTGACAAAGATGTCCTTCCATCCATCGTTGTCAAAATCCGCGATCGTGGGCGAATAACCTGCCATCGGCAGGCTGAGCCAAGCCAGCCCGCTGCGTTCCGTGATGTCCTCAAAACTGCCCGTCCCCAGGTTCCGGAATAACGGGAAGGTCTCCTTATCGAGCGCTGCGAAAGCGATGTCGGGATAACCATCGTTATCGATGTCGCGAAAGTCTACCCCCATCCCTGAAATGAACTCTCCGTTCGCGGCGAGCGCCAAGCCGGCCTGGAAAGCGATCTCCTCGAATTTCGCGCCGCCCTTGTTATGAAAGAACGAGTTATACATCTTGTCGTTGGTCACGAAAATATCCATCAAACCATCCAGGTCGTAATCCGCGATCCCCACCCCCATGCCCTTTCCGGGATGGGCGCGGATTCCCGATTCTGCCGAAACATCCCGGAAGGTGCCGTCGCCATTGTTTAGGAATAACTGATTTGGGGTGGGCTTATAGAATTTCGGATGGCAGTAGTCGAACTGGCCCGGCGCCGCCTCGCAGGTGCGTTCGGTGTTGATGTCCCAAGCGAGATAGTTGACCACAAAAAGGTCCAAAAGCCCGTCGTTGTTTACATCCACCCAGGCCGCACCGACACACCACAACGGGCCATATTGGCTGTCCGGCTTGTTCAGCCCCGCCTTCGCCGTGACATCCGTGAACGTGCCGTCGCCGTTGTTATGGTATAGCCGGTTGCCATGAACGCCGCCCACGAAGATGTCTTCGTAACCGTCGTTATCGTAATCGCCGATCGCGACGGCGTTGTCGAAGCCTACACCCGCGAGACCGGCCTTTTCGGTGACATCTTTGAAGTTGCCTTTCCCGTCGTTTTCGAAGAGGCGGTCGGAGTACTTTGGAGAGGTCTTTTTCAACGTCCGAATATCGGCTCCGTTGGTGAAGAAAACATCCAGATAGCCGTCGTTGTTATAGTCGAAAACAGCCACCCCACCGGCCATGGTTTCCGGCGCATGGCGCTCCGGCGTCTCACAACTGTCGAGCTTGAAGTCGATCGGCCGATAAACGAAGTGGATGGAGGTCTCGGTATCTCGGCTGGAAGCGGCTACCCAAACGGCAGCCAACAAAACCGCTACCGTCCAGAGAATCGGCGACGCCGCAATGGACTTTATTGGGACGTTCTTTCCGCGCCACACAAACGATGCTCTATTCATGGCGACGGCTTACTCCCCCGTCCTGATACCTTGAGGAGCGGCTCCTGCTGCTCTTCTTTCGCCAGCTCCTTCACCTTGGCGAACTCGGAATCTGCTTCCTGTTTGCGGCCCAAAGAATTCCAAAGCCTGCCCAAATGGTAATGCGCGTCTGGCTTCGATGGATCGATGCGGATCGCCTCACGAAAATGACGTTCGGCTCCGGTGGAGTCGTTCCTGCTCGCCAGAAGGATGCCAAGATCCAGATGCGCGAGCCGAAAATTCGGATCCAACTTCAACGCCCGCCGCAGATGTTCCTCGGCTTCTTTTTGGTTTCCCGCATGCATTTCTGAGTCGCCCAAGTATGCCAAGGCCTGGGTGTCCTGGGGTTGATTAGCCAATTCTGCCTGAAATTCGCGGCAGGCGTCTTGGTAACGCTTCCGCTTCCAATAGAGGTAGGCGAGACCGAAGTGAACCTCGGGCTCGCGCGGCGAGGCTTTCACCGCAGCTTCAAACTCCGCCGTTGCCTGGTCTTCCTGGTTTGCCGCATCGAGCACTTCGCCCAACAGCATGTGAACGGGCGCGGAATCCGGGTTCTTGGTCAGCAGAAGCCGGAACTCATCGATCGCGCCCTGATATTGTTTTGACCATAAGTAGCTTTGGGCCAGCTTGTATCGCAATTCCGTGTTGTCGGGCTGCTGCGCGACCGCAACTTTAAGTTGGGCCGCGGCGGCATCGAATCGGCGGCTGCCGTAATAGCTCATCCCAAGCAACACTCGAGCCTGAAAGCTGCTGGGGTCGGCTTTTATGGCCTGTTCGAATGCGGAAGCGGCTTCGGGGAGCTTGTCCAGCTTAAAGTAGGCCAAGCCGAGATCCAGGTAAATGCCGGGCAGAAGAGGATCCAGGGCGATGGCCGCCCGGTAATGCGGAATGGCAAGTTCGTACTTTCCCTGGCGCGCCAGCGCAAGGCCCGTGCTGGCCTCGGCCACGGCTCCAGGGTTAGTAGAAGCCCCTAAGCACGCGGCACATACCAGCAGAGCCAGCACGGACTTCGCGAAATCACTGCGGATGCCGGGATTTCTTTCGACGTTGCCGCGGCCACGCCTCCAGGCGCCTTGGAATCTGGGTAGTTGTAAGCAGGTTTTGGGTAGCACCCTCGAAAATGGCTCCTTCAGCGCACCCCAGACCGTCAATCTCTCGCCCTTTACACCGGACATCCTCATGAACGCCTGAGGGACCGAGCTAGCGGCAATGCTCGACTCGCAAGGTCGGGTCACGGATTCCGCCCGGATTTGCATTTCTGGCGTTCCGCTCTGACCGAGTATACCACGAATGCGGACTGCGCCGGGCCGTCGGGGTGTAGTTTAGCTGGGTCGTTGAGGTGGAATACGGCGTCGCTCGCCGAGAGGCTTGGAAACACCCTGACTTAGCAAGAACAGCTCGGAACGGGTTCCTGCAGCGCCCAGAAGAATAGGTGACGAGCGAGCAGCTCCCCTCAGCCGGAACTGCGGTTGAACGAGGACGCTGGCTCTTCATGCAGTCTGCGGGGCAAGTATCTCGTCAATCCTCCGCAGTTCCTCGGCTGAGAACTTCAAGTTCGCGAGTGCGGAGACGTTCTGCTCAATCTGCTCGGTCCGGCTGGCTCCGATCAGCGCACTCGTCATGCGAGGTGATGTACTCTAGGAGCCTGTCGGAGATAGATTTGGCCGTATATAGAATCAACAACTTAGCGACATGCCTATGCCTGTAAGTTGTTGATCCTTCGTCGAAGAACTCTTATCCCCGACAGGCTCCTAGCAGCTTCGCTTGTCCGGGAGCCCTTGCGAAGATTCCCGAGGCCAAAACGGCCTCAAGTGCATCTTTCTCTTGCTGTCCTGACACCGGGGTCGACATGCGATAGCTCTAGGCGCGGAATTGTAACAGAACGCAAAACCCGAACCGCAAGGGCGCAGCTTGGTTTACACCAATGCTCGTATATAATTGAGCAGCCAAGACTTACATTAAATAACTGAGCTTCTCATGAGAACTAACAAGGTTAACTTCGCGAAACCCGAACAGTAGCGGCGCAAGTTAGGTTACACCAATGCTTATAGGTCATTGACCATAGACGACTTGCGTCAAGTAACTGAAATTTTCATGAAAACTAACAGGTTTAACCTTGCGTTACTGCTCATCTTCTAGTAAGAGTCGCTGTGCACGCAGGTGCACGTGGGTGCAGAAGCAGGCTGCGTTTAAGGGTTAGCTGGATGTTGCTAGGAGCGATGCAGTCAATGCTCGGCCCATCAATGCTGTGATTCAAACTGCCGCTGTCTGGCCCTTAAGCTGGCGAGGCAGCGGGTACCTTGCGCACTCTGCCGGCTGTGGCATGGAACCGGCACAGGGCGTTTCTCGTTAGCGTCGGGCCTTCGGTCACGAGGATAATATGCGTTGCCGACACTGGCAACGGCGAGTCGAGGGCTCGTTCAGCACCTTTCGAAGCAGGTTAACGAGCAGGAACAAGCGACGAGAGAGCAAACGCTCGTTCAATGGACTGCGGGCACTTGCCGTTTTGCTTGTTCTCAGTAACGGTCCCAACGCTACTTATCATGTCTCGGAGCGCTGGTTGAACAGCCCTCCCTGGAATAACCCGAAAAACACGAATAATCAGGGCGCGTTGCACCACGGGTCGCGGACGGCGGCGCTAAACTACAACTACAGCCAGACCTTACTGCCGTCGGTCGCCTGTCAGTGGACGCGCCATTCGCACTACGACTTAGAAGTCAGGAATTAACAAAATTCGGCTAATAGGAGCGCTAAAATGCAATACCTTGGAAGAGTTAAGTTCTTGTCAATAACGGTTGTTTTTCTTCTGGCGCTCTGGCCTCGAGCGGGCTGGGGCCAGACCGTATATGGAACCCTTGCCGGAACCGTTCTGGACTCAAGCGGAGCGGCGGTTCCCGGCGCGACAGTTACACTGACCAATATTGGGACCTCGGATAAGCGCATCGTGGGGTCGGATGCGGCGGGGTCCTACACGTTCGTCAACCTTTTTCCGGGCAACTATCGGCTCGAGGCGGAAAAAGCCGGCTTCAAGCACTTCAAACGTGAGCCCATCCTCGTGGAGGTCGGAAGCGGGCTCAGAATCGACGTCGCGATGGAAGTCGGGGCCGTAACGCAAACCATCGAGGTCACGGCGGCGACACCTTTGCTCCAGGCTCAGACTTCCGACTTGGGGGAAGTGGTGGAATCGCGTACAGTTACCGAAATGCCCTTGAACGGCCGCAACGTTCTCTCCTTGGCGCAGCTCTCACCGGGCATCCAGCCGCAGGGCCCGCCATCGGGGGGCAACTCCTCGATGAGCAACCCCGTCGGCTCTAACCCCTTTGCGTCTAGCGACTTCCAAATAGGTGGAAGCCAAGCCGGTCAAAACGCGATATTTGTGGATGGTGTTCCGACCAATGGCTCCTACCTGAACGTCATCACCCTGATCCCGACGCAGGATGCCATCCAGGAATTCAAAGTGCAGACGAACAACATGGGACCCGATTTTGGCCGTTTTGCCGGCGGGATCATCAACCTCACGACCAAGTCGGGCACTAACTCCTTCCACGGCGCCGCCTACGAATTCCTCCGCAACAAGGTGCTGGACGCCAACAGCTTTTTCCTCAACGAGGCGGGAGCCCCTGTGGGTCCCTGGACCCAGAACCAGTTTGGCGCCAACCTCGGCGGGAAAGCTGTCACCGACAAGTTATTCTTCTTCTCGAGCTATGAGGGCTACCGCGTACGATCGTCCGCAGCCCTCACCTCAACCGTCCCCACCGCTGCGATGTTGAGCGGTGACTTCTCCGCCTTGCCCGCCATTTATGACCCAACGACCAGCACCAACTGTACCGCTTCCGGGGGGACCTGCCGAACGCAAGTTGGCCTCGAGCCCGGCGGCAGCGGCATCCCCAACGTCATTGCCGCGAGCCAAATTAACTCGGCCTCTAAAGTCCTTGCGGGTTACTTCCCTGCGCCTACGAGCTCTGCGCTCACCAACAACTTCACAAAGTCTTATGGCACCGGGGGCGACACCGACCAGTTAAACGAGAAGGTCGACTGGAACGTTAGCGACAAGCAGAGATTTATGGCTCGATTCACGTATTATAAGCTGCTCAACCTCCCGGACAGCCCCTTTAAAGATATCTGTACCGACCGGTGCACCGAAACCGTCCATACCAAACAAATCGCTCTGGGCGACACCGTTACATTCTCGCCCACCACGATCCTGGACTTGCACCTTGGCTACACGCGTTACGATTACGTGCGCACTCCGCTCACCGCGGGATATAATATGTCCTCGCTCGGCGGGGCATGGGGCACATATGCTTTCAACTCCACTCCCCTCCCGATAGCCTGCGTATCGCAGACCCCAGGCGATCAGTTCTATGGTGGTGGTTTTTGCTCGGCGGGAACGGGGAGCGAGATTGGCGCCGGTGACGACACTTGGAGCTTCACCCCCAGCCTCACCAAAATCAAGGGGCGCAATACCTTCAAGATGGGCTATGAATTCCGGCTCTTGCGCAACAACTATTACCAAACCAATCAACCCACCGGCATGTACGCGTTCGACCGCAACATGACGTCTGCGAATCCGTTAGCTTCCGCGATTTCCACGGGGAACGGGTTTGCTTCCTTCCTGCTCGGGTATGGCTCCAATTCCAACAACGGCAGTGACGTGGTAACGCCTTCGCAAATGGCCAACCAAATTTTCTATAACGCCATGTACATTGGCGACACGTTGCAAGCCACCAGGAAGCTGACTCTGAATTTGGGACTTCGCTACGATTTACAGGGGAATTGGACGGAGCGCTTCAACCGGCTAGTTGATTGGGAACCTAATGCCACCAGTCCTTTGGCGGGTATCACCAACAATGGAGTAACCATTAGTAGCGGGCTAAAGGGGGCCTTTGCTCTGGTGGATGCTTCGGGAAATCCGGGTCGCACCGACGAGAATATGCCCACGAAAGAGTTCAACCCCCGGATCGGCCTCGCCTATCGGCTGACCAATAAGACGATCATCAGGACAGGGTATGGGATCTTCTACCTGCCTAACGATATCGCATGGAATACAGCTCCCCACAACTTGTTCATAAACACTTACAGCACGCCATGGCTGACCACCGTGAATAACGCAGGGGTCGTCCCGCTCAATACCTTCAGCGCCCCCTTCCCCACTGGGATTACTCTGCCCCCGGGGCGCGACCAGGCATGGATTAACCAACAGGCAAACGGGCCCAGTGCGCCATATGCCACTAATCCCCCCGCTTACTCACAAGAGTGGAACTTCAACATCCAGCGCGAGCTTCCCGATGGCACCTTGCTCGACGTGGCCTATGCCGGGTCGAAGGGTACGCACTTGCCCATGCATAGCCAGGACGTCGACCAGTTGCCCGACGCGGATCTCCCGGGCGGATCGGCGGGCTATACGGTTGGACAACTTACGGCTTCGGTTCCCAATCCGTTCTATGGGCTGGTTCAGGGGAATTTGACAGGTAAGACGGTAAGCGCGGCACAGTTGTTGTTGCCTTATCCCCAGTACTCCGATGTCTCCCTGGCCGAACCCGACGACCGCGATTCAATCTACCACTCCTTCCAGATGAAGATTGAAAAGCGTTTCTCCCACGGCGGGACGCTCCTTGCCAGCTACACGATTTCCAAACTCATTAGCGATACCAACAATGAAATCAACTGGCTGGGAGACGCCTCACCCGGCTGGGGTGATATTAACGCTTATAACCTTCACAACGAGAGAAGCCTGGATGGGTTTGATGTTCCCCAGCGCTTCGTACTCGGCTATGTGTTGGATTTGCCCGTTGGTAAGGGCAGGAAGTACGGCAACAGCCTCTCCCCGGTTGCCGATAAGCTCGTCGGAGGCTGGGGGATCGATGGCATCCTTACGCTCCAGAGTGGCTTCCCGCTAAACATCGGAGGAGGCAGCAACGCTCTTTGCAATGCCGGCATCCCTGAATCTGGCGGCTGTCGGGTGACGCGAACTGGCAGCGAAAGTCTCACCAGCGGATCCACTGCCGACCGGCTGACCGAATGGTTCAATACCTCGGCATTCACCAACACGACCACCCTCACTCGGGGTAACGATTCCCGCACGGAGCCGGATCTGCGCCAGGATGGGGAAAAGAACATGGACTTTGCGCTCTTTAAGAACACGAGGTTCGGTCCCGATGAAAAGCTGGGTCTCGAGTTCCGCGCGGAGTTCTTCAACTTCTTCAACCACCCGCAGTTCGCCGCGCCTAACACGAGCTGCTGCACAGCAGCCGCGCAGGGCGGCACCTTTGGCGTGGTCAGTTCGCAGTACAACTTGCCACGCCTTATCCAGTTCGGTTTGAGGTTCACTTTCTAGATCTCAAGTTGGCAAAAGTAGGGGCGGTTCCCGAACCGCCCCTACTTTCTAGCTGAGGCTTTGGACCGATCTTTAGGGGCGAGCGATCTATCCCGGTATTGAGTGCCGGGATGGGTCGTTCGCCCCATTGTTTTCGACCCCTGCTTCCGTTTTGAACCTTGCAAGCAAACTTTCAGACGTTATCCGTCATCTGTGTCTATGCGGGTCTAAACGCGGTGAAGACGCCTTGGAGCTACACACCCAGTGGGTGAGAAACAAAACCAGCCCTTTCAGCTCTCGTTCCATGCTTCTAGGGACGGTGTCACCCTGCTCATCCTGGGCGCAATCGTCGCGGCCGCGTCGATGCTCGGCGAACGCGCGGCGGCGCAACCGAAGAGCGGGCAAGATGCTTCGGCGGCGCACTTGGCCTCGATCACCATTGACTATCCTCTGGACGGTTCGATTTTTCCTCCCGAAATTACCCCGCCAACTTTCATCTGGCGCGACGCCGCGGAGAATGCCACTCGCTGGCGGATCGACATCGCGTTCGCCGATGGCTCGGCTGAAATGCACTTCCAATCTGCCGGTGAGCGACTGGCCATAGGCGAGATTGACCAGCGGTGCGTATCTCCAACGAATGAATTGCCCAAGCTCACGCCGGAGCAGGCCGAGGCGCACACCTGGATTCCCGAAGCGGGGGCCTGGGAGGCGATCAAGAAACACTCCGTGGCGGGTCGAGCGATTGTGACCATCCGCGGGTTCAGCCGGGAAGACGCCCAGCACGCGGTGTCGAGCGGCCGCGTGACAATCCGCACCTCGAAGGACCCCGTCGGGGCGCCCATCTTTTATCGCGACGTGCCCCTGATGCCTTCCGAAACGGAAAAGGGGATCATCAAGCCCTTGGCTCCCGATGCGCTCCACTTGGTCCAGTGGCGGCTGCGCGACATCGGAAAACCCGAGAGCCGCGTCGTTCTGAGGGAGATGCCCACCTGCGCCAATTGCCATTCGTTTTCCCTCGACGGGAAAACCATGGGGATGGATCTCGACGGCCCTGCCAACAACAAGGGGCTCTACGCGATCGTTCCCGTCAAACCGGAAATGTCCATCCGCAATCAGGACGTGATCTCGTGGAGTTCCCTGCGGGATGAGAGGGCTTCGACTTCCCGAATCGGTTTCATGTCCCAGGTCTCGCCGGACGGCAGGTACGTCTTGACCAATTACCGGGGGCAGACAAAAGAACTTTCCAATGGCTACTTCACCGTGAATTTCAAGGACTACCGCTTCCTCCAGGTGTTCTACCCGACGCGCAGTATCGTCGCGTGGTACAACCGCGCCACGGGCCGAAAGCAGCCCTTGCCCGGGGCGGATGATCCGCGCTACGTGCAAACCAACGCCGTCTGGAGTCCCGACGGCAAATACGTGGTCTTTGTCCGGGCGGAAGCGAAGGACCCCTACCCCCCAGGCAATAAGATGCCCGAGCATGCCAACGACCCGGAGGAGCCCCAAATCCAGTACGACCTCTACCGGATCCCCTTCAACGACGGCAAAGGCGGCCCGCCGGCGCCGATCGCGGGCGCTTCCCACAACGGCATGAGCAATAGCTTTCCCAAGGTTTCGCCCGATGGCCGCTGGATCGTCTTTGTGAAGTGCCGCAACGCGCAGTTGATGCGCCCCGACAGCCAGCTCTATATTGTGCCCGCGGCCGGCGGCGTGGCGCGGCGGATGCGCTGCAATACTTCCTTGATGAACTCCTGGCACAGCTTCTCGCCCAACGGCCGTTGGCTGGTTTTCTCCTCGAAAAGCCGTTCGCCCTACACGCAGATGTTTCTGACGCACCTCGATGCGGAGGGCAACGACAGCCCCGCGATCCTGATCGACAACTCGACCGCGGCGAATCGCGCCGTGAATATTCCGGAGTTTGTGAACATTCCGCAAGACGGCCTCATGGCCATCGGCACGCCCGCCGTCGACATGTACAAGGAAATCGACCGCGTGGCGGAACTGGAAAACCAGGGCCGGATCGATGCGGCCATCGTCGGGTGGAAAGAACTCCTTGCGAACAATCCCGATGATGCCCGGATGCACAACAACCTGGGCACCGCTCTCACACGCGGGGGCCGGCCGGCGGAAGCGATCCCCGAGTTTGAGAAAGCGCTGGAGCTGGACCCCGAGTTCCTCAAGGTTTACTTCAACCTCGGCCGCGCCCTGCTGGTGGCAGGACGGTCGGAAAGTGCGATTCTCGCTTTCGAGAGGGGCTTGCAATATGACTCCGACTCCGCGGACCTCCACTACCACCTGGGTCTTGCCCTGGCCAGCAAAAGCCGCATCGACGAGGCCAAAGCGGAGTTTGAGAAGTCTTTGGAAATCAACCCCAACGATGTGAATGCTCACTTCGCCCTGGGCGTAGCGCTCGCCTCCAAGGGCGATGGGGATGCAGCAATCAAGGAGTTTCGAGAAGCGCTGCGCCTCAATCCCCAAAACGAATTGACGCACGTCAACCTCGGCGCGGCGCTAAAGGACAAGGGTGACTTTGACGGAGCGATCACGGAATATCGTGAGGCGCTGCGCTTGGACCCCAAAGACGAGATGGCGCATTACAATCTTGGCGTGTTGCTTGGACACAAAGGCGACTGGGATGGCGAGATGGCAGAGGAGCGCGAGGCCGTGCGCTTGGCCCCGGAGAGCGCAGAGGCGCACCGCAACCTCGGCCTTGGGCTGGCGCGGAAGGGCGACCTCGATGCGGCGATGGCGGAGTACCGCGAAACTCTGCGCTTGAATCCGAATGACGAAATTGCACACTTAAACCTCGGATTGGCGCTAGGGAATAAGGGCGATTGGGATGGTGCTATCTCCGAGGAACGCGAAGCGCTGCGCTTGGACCCGAAGGACGAGACGGTTCACGTATACCTCGGCGCCATGCTCGGACAAAAAGGTGATCGTGACGGTGCAATTGCGGAGTACCGCGAGGCGCTGCGACTGAACCCCGGCAACCACCTCGCGCATTACAACCTCGGCGTGGCGCTCGAGAAGAAAGGTGACCGCCAAGCTGCCTTGCAGGAATATCGCGCCGCTTACGAACTCGATCCCAAGATCCCCCCCTATCAGCGAGCTTACGAGCGCCTGTCGCAGCAGGACAAACAGTAGGTGTTGTGAAATAATACGCTAATGGCGTTGTAGGGGCGGTTCGCGAACCGCCCCTACGGGACACCGGGAAAGCCTGCCGCAGAGACAAGGAGGCGCAGAGATTTGGAAAATAGACGTTATTTCACCGCGCTTCAGTGTTCCTGCAACGAAGATTCCCTTTTCTTCCACGCCTCGTGGTGGTTGAATCCCGCAACCCTTGTCTTCCTCCTCGCCTTCTGGCCTATTGCCCAGCGTCCCGCAACTTGTCAAACGGTTGAAGAACAGGTGGCTGCCCACTTTCGCGCTGGGGAGCAGGCGCTAAAACAGGGGGAGCTCGTGCGCGCCACCGAAGAATTCAAGAAGGTGCTGGCTCTGGATCCAGGCTTGGTCGAGGCGCGTGTCAACCTTGGCCTCGCTTACCACAGCCTCAGCGAATACAACCTGGCTGCGAGCAACTTGTCCACAGCCCTCCGTCAGAGGCCCGACCTGGCAGGGCCAACACTTATCCTGGGGATTGACTACCTCAAGCTGGGCGAGCCGGAAAAAGGCATCCCGGTTCTCCAGCGGGCATTGCGTTTGGAGCCCTCCAACCTGGAAGGGCGCCGGGCGTTGGCCATGTGTTATGTGTCCAGGGAAGACTTCCGACAGGCTGCGGATGAGTACCGTGAACTTGCCAGCCAGAATCCCGACAAGGCGGACGCGTGGTTCAGCCTGGGCCATGATTATGTGAATCTAGCCGCCCATATGGCGTTCCGAGGAGCAGAGGTGTATCGTGGCTCGCCTTGGGGCAATCGCTTTCTCGGCGATATGCTGGCCCAACGTGACCGTTGGAACGACGCAGCGGAAGAATACATGCACTCGCTCGCGGGTGACCCCAAGCAGCCCGGTCTCCACACCTCCATGGGGCAGGCCTATTCGCACGCGGGCAAGCCGGAAAAAGCTGAGGCTGAATTCCGCCTCGAGCTCGAGCTTGACCGCAAGAATGAACCGGCGTGGCTCGGCTTGGCGGAAACGCAGCTTGTGAGGGGCCAGGCAGCGGCGGCCCTGGACGCTGTCGAGAAAGTATGGGAAATCTCTCCCGAGTTTTTGGCCCTGCAACGAGGATTCGCCACGGTCGAACTTTCTCAAGACGCCGCCAAAGCTCTGGTGGCGGACCTTCAAGCCGTCCCAGACGGAGCCGCCAAGCATTTTCTACTGGCAGGACTCTACCAGATTGCGGGAGAAACCGCTCAGGCAGACGATCGATGGAGAACCTTCCAAAAGGACTTCCTGGCGTGGCAAAAGGCAGGGGACGGCGTCGCCGGTGTGGGCGCAGGTCAGAACCCTTGTCGCGCCCGCCGATATGCCGGCTGCGCGCATTGGCTGGAATCCCGCAAGCCCGTGTCTCGCCCGGAACTATTGTTGCTGGGAAAGACCCAGTTCACGTTGCAGCAGTACGCTCACGCGGCTGACACGTTGGCTGGACTGCTGGCGATTGACAAGGGGAACGTGGAGGCCAGCTACTGGCTCGCACGAACCTACCAGGCGCTGGGCGGCGAGTGTTATGACCGATTGGAGGAGAAGTTCCCCGAGTCCTGGCGTGCGCACCAGCTACGCGCAGAGGCCTATAGCGCCCGTGAGGCGTCAAACGACGCCATCAAGGAGTATCAACTCGCCATGCTCTTGAAGCCCGACGAGGCGGAGCTTCATGAGGCGCTGGGAGAAATCTATCTTAAGAAAAAATCCTACGACGAGGCACAGGCGGAACTAGAAAAAAGCCTGGGGCTCGATTCCTCCCGCGCGCGGACCCTGTGCCTGCTGGGGCGCTTGTACGTGGGAAAGCATGAAACCGAAAAGGCCGTCCCGTATTTACAGAAGGCCCTGCGCTATCAGCCGGACATGGCTGAAGCAAGTAACTTGCTGGGGACCGCGTACGTGCGCCTGGGACAGGATGCCAGGGCAGTCCCCGAGCTGGAAAGGGCTGCGCCCTTCGATTTTTACGGAGACATGCATTACCAGTTATACGTGGCTTACCGCAAACTCGGGAAGGTCGAGCTCGCGAACAAAGCGTTGGCGCGCTCGGAAGAACTGCGGCGAACCTCTGCGGCTCGCCACCAGGCCATGGTTAGCGGGGTGGTTGAGGTGGAATAGGTTTTCAACGGCGTTGCTCGCCCAGGGGCTTGGAAACTCCCTGACTCAGCCAGAACGGCTCGGAACGGGTTCCTGCGGCGCCCAGAAGAATGGGTGACGAGCGAGCAGCCCCCATCAGCCGGAACTGCGGTTGAACGAGGACGCTGGCTCTTCATGCAGTCTGCTGGGCAAGTATCTCGTCAATCCTCCGCAGTTCCTCGGCTGAGAACTTCAAGTTCGCGAGTGCGGAGACGTTCTGCTCGATCTGCTCGGTCCGGCTGGCTCCGATCAGCGCGCTGGTCATGCGGTCGTCCCTCAGGACCCAGGCCAGCGCCATCTGCGCGACCGTCTGCCCGCGCTGGCGGGCCAGTTGCTCTAAGGCGCGCACCTGGTCGAGCCGGCGTTCCTCGATGTCCTTCCTCTTCAGAAATCCATGTGGCTTGGAAGCCCGCGAGTCGCTGGGAATCCCATTCAGATAGCGATTCGTCAACAGCCCCTGCGCGAGCGGACAGAAGGCAATGCATCCCACGCCTTCAGTTCCGAGCAGGTCAAGCAAGCCGCCTTCGATGGTTCTCTGGAACATGGAGTACCTTGGTTGGTGAATGAGGCAGGGGGGGCCCAGCTCGCGCAGGATTCTCACCGCCTCCGCCGTCTGCTGGACGTTGTAGCTGGAGACGCCGACATACAGCGCCTTCCCGCGTCGAACTGCCTGGTCGAGGGCAGCCATCGTCTCTTCGATCGGAGTCTGAGGATCGGGCCGGTGGGAGTAGAAGATGTCGACGTAATCGAGTCCCATGCGCTGGAGGCTCTGGTCCAGGCTGGCAAGGAGGTACTTTCTCGATCCCCAGTCGCCGTAAGGTCCCGGCCACATCTCCCAGCCGGCCTTCGTACTGATGATCATCTCATCCCGAAAGCCGGCGAAATCAGCCCTCAGAACGCGCCCGAAGTTCTCTTCCGCAGAACCGGGTGGCGGCCCATAGTTGTTGGCAAGATCAAAATGGGTAATGCCCAGGTCAAATGCCCGGCGAAGCATCGCCCGGCTGTTCTCGAAGACATCGACTCCACCGAAGTTGTGCCAAAGTCCGAGGGAAATAGCGGGCAAGAGCAGACCGCTCCTGCCGCAGCGCCGATACTGCATGGTCTCATACCGTTGGTCATTGGGTGTGTACACATCTTCCTCCGTCAATTGCCCATTTTCAATCGGTGATTGCTTATTGCCGAAGAACCGAAACTCGAAAATCGAGACTCGACGCCGAGTCGCTGAGACGAATTTCCAGTTTCGAGCTCCGAATTCCCGTCTTTTTCCAATCGACCGTCCTCAATCAGCAGTGGGCTATGAACTAACCCGCATTTCTCACCACGGGTCTGGAAGGGCGGGGCTTCAGCCCCGCCGTTACAAGGCCTTCCTCATTATTCCTGTGTCCCGTGCCCCGCGCAGTCCGTCAGTCGACGGACTGCGCGGGGCACGGGACCAACAGAGGGCGGGAGCCGCGATTTCGGCGGGGCTGAAGCCCCGCCCTTCCGGCAGCCCCCTAAGAGCGTCGAAACGTGGTGAGAAATGCGGGCTAACTCAGCGTCGCCTGCACCAGGACTTCCCGCCGGGCGTCGCCCGGGAGAGGCACAATGTCGCCCTTAATGGGCACGCCGTCAACCCTCAGCGCAACCTGGTTGCCCTCGCCCGCCCGCTCGACGACGATGTGGTAGGTCACGCCGCGGAAGATGCGGGTGGCCTTGAATCCGCGCCAACTCTTCGGAATGACGGGTGAAATCTGGAGTCCGTCATAGGAGGTGCGAATGCCCAGAATCCATTGCGTGATGGCGTAATAGTTCCAAGCCGCGGTCCCGGTCAGCCAGGAGTTCTTCGCCTCACCGTAGGTGGGCGCATCCCGCCCGGCGATCATCTGGGCGTAGACGTACGGCTCGCAACGATGCAGATCGCTGATCGGCTCTCGCGCCGAGGGATTGATGCGCGAATAATAGTCGTGCGCGCGATCGCCGTTTCCCACTCGCGTCTCGGCAATCATCACCCAGGGATTGTTGTGGCAAAAGATGCCGGCGTTCTCCTTATACCCGGGCGGATAAGACGAAATCTCACCCAGTTCGAGATAGTATTTCGAATAGGCGGGCTGCTGCAGAATGATGCCATGTTGGGTGGCCAAGTATTTGTTAACCGAATCCATCGACTGGCCAGCCAGGCCATCGTCCAATCCCACGCCCGCCAGTACGCAGAAGCCTTGGGTTTCGATGAAGATCTTTCCCTCGCGGCATTCCTTCGAACCAATCTTTCGGCCGAAGTCGTCGTAGGCGCGCAGGAACCACTCGCCGTCCCAACCGTGTTGCCGGATGGTTGCTTCCATCTTCGCCACCTGGGCGAGATAATCTTTCGCTTCCTCGGCCAGACCCCGACGTTGCGCAATGTCCGCGAGTTCTCGGCCCGCCAGCACGAAAAGCCCCGCGATAAACACCGACTCGGCCACCTTGCCGTCCTTGTTGGTGGTCGTCTGGAATGACTGCCCGGGTGTATCGGAAAAGCAATTCAGATTCAGGCAATCATTCCAGTCGGCACGGCCGATCAACGGCAGTCCATGCGGCCCGAGCCGGTCGAGGGTGTACTTGAAGCTCCGCTCTAGGTGCTCATACAGTGGTTGCTCTGAACCTGGATGGTTATCGTAAGGGACGGGTTCGTCCAAAATGCTCCAGTCACCCGTCTCTTTCAAATAAGCCGCCACGCCCAGGATGAGCCAGTGCGGGTCGTCGTTGAAGTTCCCGCCGACATCGTTGTTGCCGCGCTTCGTGAGCGGCTGATACTGGTGATAGGCGCCGCCCGTGGGCAACTGCGTGGCGGCAAGATCCAGAATGCGTTCGCGCGCGCGCGCTGGGACCATGTGCACGAAGCCCAGCAAGTCCTGATTGGAATCGCGGAAGCCCAGGCCGCGTCCGATGCCGGACTCATAAAAAGAGGCGGAGCGCGACATGTTGAACGTCGCCATGCACTGGTACGCGTTCCAGATGTTGACCATGCGGTCGGTGTGTACGTCGGGGGTCTCCACCTGGCAAATCCCGAGCAGTCTAGCCCAGTACTGCCGCAGTTTTTCGAAAGCTCTGTTGACGTGGGTCGAGTCCAGATACTTGGCGATGACCGGCTTGACGGATTTCTTGTTGAGGGTTTGGGATTCAGGCGGATCGAACTTCTGGTTCTGTGGGTTCTCGTGGTAACCCAGCACGAAGATGATCTGCTGCGTTTCGCCAGGCTCGAGCTCGAGCTTCACGTGCTGCGCACCGATGGGAGCCCAGCCGTGAGCGACGGAGTTGGCTAACCGACCGCGCTCGACACCCACCGGCCTCTCCCAGCCCCGATAGGGTCCCACAAAGACTTCTCGCTGCGTGTCGAAGGTCTCAACTTTGCCCGAACAAGTGAAATACGCGAAGTGGTTGCGGCGCTCGCGATATTCCGTCTTGTGGTAGATGACTCCGTCCTCGACCTCCACTTGGCCGATGCTGAAATTGCGCTGGAAATTCGTGGCATCATCCTGCGCATCCCACAAGCAGAACTCGATGCTGGAGAAGACCGAGAGCGCAGCGCGCTTGGAACGCTGGTTGGTGATGGTGAGCTGCCAGATCTCGAGATTCTCGTCCAACGGCACGAAGTAGTTGGTGTGGGCCTCAATGCCGCGATAGCGAGAACCTATGATGGTGTAGCCCATGCCGTGCCGGCAGGTGTAATTCTCGAGATCGTGCCGCGTGGGCTGCCAGGAAGGAGACCAGAATTGGCCTGATTCGTCATCGCGCAGATAGATATAACGCCCCCCGAGATCGAAGGGCACATTGTTGTAGCGATAGCGCGTGATGCGCCGCAGCCGAGCATCGCGGTAGAACGAGTAGCCACCGGCCGTGTTCGATATAATCCCGAAATAAGCCTGGCATCCGAGGTAATTGATCCACGGCAATGGCGTATCCGGCCGCGTAATTACGTATTCTTTATGCTCGTCATCGAAAAAACCGAACGTCATACGATTGCTCCTGGAGATGATTTGTCCACGGCCACTGACGCATCCGCGCAAGTCCTCGGCGGCTGGCCTGTGCAATAGCGCAGACCTTTTTGACGAATGGCGGCGTAATTATACTCGAATGGCGCGTGAAAACAGGAGCATTCGCGTTCCCCGCGATATCGGTAAGTTTGTCTCCGCCGTTCCGGTGTAAGGATCGCGATTGCAACACCCCCCAAAAAGTGCGACACTCATCGGCTCGATCTTTCTGAGTCGAGACGAAGCGACATCGCAGTCATACTCACTTCTTTGGGTGGTTCGATGGTTCAGTCGCCCTGCCGTGAAATCCTGTTGGAGCTGGTCATCTCCTTCCCTCTCATCTTCCTCTCAGTGGCGGTTGCGAGCGGCGGCGAAACGCCCAGCCTGAACATCAAAGTGGACCAGGTGGGTTATCCGATCAGCGCCCGGAAGATTGCTGTAGTCAGCGCTCCAGCGCAGACCTTCGTGGTAAAGCGCGCCAGCGATAACGCCACGGTTTTTCAGGGGAAATTGAGTGCCAGCGCCAGGGACGCCAACTCCGGCGACACGGTTGAGGCCGCGGAGTTTTCCAGCCTTCAGCAACCCGGCACCTATTATCTCGACGTCCCCGGCGTGGGACGCAGTTGGACGTTTTCCATTGGGCCGGATGTATTTTCCCGTACGTTTTATCTCGCGACGCGAGCGTTTTACGGACAGCGCTGCGGGACCGCGGTGGACCTTGGCCCTGAGTTTCCGGGATACACCCACCCGGCGTGCCACCTCAAGGGAAGTTTCGATAAGTCTTCCGGCAAAGCGGGCCCGCGCGACAACGTCGGCGGCTGGCATGACGCCGGAGACTACGGCCGCTACATCGTAAACTCCGGAATTTCGACGGGAACGCTGCTGTGGGCCTGGGAGATCTTTGGGCGGAAGCTGGCCAGCATCAAGCTGAACATCCCCGAAACCGGAAACGGTACGCCGGATCTCCTGAATGAGGTCCGCTGGAATCTGGAGTGGATGCTCCAGATGCAGGATGACGATGGAGGCGTCTGGCACAAACAAACGAGCGCCCGGTTTCCCGGCTTCGTAATGCCGGAACAAGATCATCTTGTGAGTCTCGTGATCGGCACCGGCAGCGCGCCGTACAAGAGTACGTGCGCGACCGCCGATCTGGCTGCAGTCGCGGCGATTGCTGCCCGCGTTTATGAGCCGTTCGACAAGAGTTTTGCCGCGAAAAACCTGCGGGCCGCCCGGCAAGCCTGGGCCTGGACCGAGCGTTATCCGAACGTGACGTTCAGGAATCCGCCGGGGATTTCGTCCGGCGAGTACGCCGACGCGAATTGCGGAGATGAGCGGTTGTGGGCCGCGGCTGAGCTGTGGCGAACTTCAGGTGACCCTATCTACAACCGATATTTCCTCGACAACTATGCGAAGTACCTGCCGGATCTTCGTGCTCCCGAGGTTGAGTCCTGGAGGGTCGTGGCGCCGATGGGTTTGTGGGCCTATGCGCTGGCCACTCGCAGAGGAGCGGACGCGCGCGTGGCTGCCGGCATTCGGCAGGGGGCGCTCGCCGCGGCCCGCGAGATTGTGAGCCGCACGCGCGGCAACCCGTACCGCATCAGCATGGTCGCAAAAGACTACGTGTGGGGTTCGAACGGCCAAGCCGCCAACTACGGTGTGCAGTTGCTGGTCACGAATGTTCTTTCGCCAAACCCGGCCTTCGTGGAAACCGCCCTGGAGAATCTCCATTACCTTCTCGGGCGCAATACCTTCTCACTCTCTTGGGTGACGCAGGTGGGCGCGAACCCGTACCGTCATCCGCATCATCGGCCCAGTGGCGCCGACAAGAATCCTGAGCCTTGGCCGGGGCTGCTCTCCGGCGGTCCCAACGCCGCCAGGCAGGACGCTGTCCTCCAAGCGCTGCCTCCCAATTTGCCGCCCGCTAAGATCTACAGTGACGATCAAGGCTCCTACGCAAGCAATGAGATTTGTATCAACTGGCAGGCTACGCTGGTCTTCCTTCTCGCCGGAGTGCTGGAATGAATCGTGCAGCGGCGATTCCGGCCGGATGGAGACGCGGCGAGACTGTGTCACCCCGGCGCGAGCGGCTCGAGACAACGCCGCGCCTGGCGGCCTGCGGGACTTGAGGTGACGAATGCATCTTCATTTTATTGACATCGCTATCATCGTGGCTTATCTGGTCACGTCGGTGTCGGTGGGCTATTGGGTCTCTCACCGGGCTTCCCGGGACATCAGGGCTTACTTTCTCGGTGGCAACGTGATGCCCTGGTACGTGCTGGGCATTTCGAACGCCTCGGGCATGTTCGATATCAGCGGCACCATGCTGCTGGTCTACTGGATGTTCATCTACGGCCTGAAGAGCGTCTGGATCCCGTGGCTCTGGCCGACCTTCAACCAGGTTTTCCTGATGGTCTACCTGTCGGCGTGGTTGCGTCGTTCCAATGTGATGACCGGCGCGGAGTGGATCAAGACGCGGTTCGGTACGGGCCGTGGCGCCCAGCTCGCTCACCTGATCGTGGTGGTTTACGCCTTCGTCAGCATCATTGGCTTCTTCAGTTACGGGTTCAAAGGGATCGGGAAGTTTGCGGCGACGTTCCTGCCTTGGCACCTTTCTCCCAATCAATACGCTACCATTTTGATCGCGATCACCGCCATCTACGTGATCAAGGGCGGTATGTTCAGCGTTGTGATCACGGAGGTCATCCAGTTCTGCATTCTGTCGATTGCCTCGTTTGCCGTCGGCATCATTGCCATGGCGAAAGTTGCGCCCGGCACGCTTCAGCATTTTGTCCCCGCCGGCTGGGACCAGCTCTTCTTCGGCTGGAAGCTGAACCTCGATTGGTCCGCGCTCATCACCTCTGCGAACGCGAAGATCGCGGAAGACGGCTACGGAATCTTTGGGTTTTTCGTCATGATGTTGTTGTTCAAGGGAGTGCTGATCAGCATGGCCGGCCCGGCGCCGAATTACGACATGCAGCGGGTCCTCTCGTCGAAGAATCCCCGCGAAGCATGCATGATGAGCAGTTGGGTGAACGTCGTGCTGACCTTTCCGCGCTACTTCCTGATCACCGGCTTGACCGTCCTGGCCCTGGTTTTCTTCAGCGATCAGATTCGGGCCATGGGAACGAACATGGATTTCGAGCTGGTGCTTCCCTACGCGCTGGGCCGGTTTGTTCCGGCAGGCCTGCTCGGGTTCCTGATCGCCGGATTGCTGGCGGCCTTCATGTCCAACTTCGCGGCCACGGTGAACGCCGCGCCGCCCTACTTTGTGAACGACATCTACAAGCGCTTCATCAACCCCAATGCCAGCCCCAGGACCTACGTCCGCTTGAGCTATCTGAGTTCTTTCGCCGTCGTGCTGGTGGGCGCGGCCATCGGCTGGTACGTCGCGTCCGTGAACTCCGTGGTTCTTTGGATTGTCTCCGGACTCTGGGGCGGCTACACCGCTTCCAACGTTTTGAAATGGTATTGGTGGCGGTTTAACGGCTACGGGTATTTCTGGGGAATGGTCACCGGCATTGCAGGCTCGTTGATCCTGCCGGCGCTTCTCCCCCAGGTTCCCCTGGTGCAGGGACTTCTACAGGCGCATGGGGTGAACTTGGATGTAGCGCTGGTGTTCCCGCTCGTCCTTGCGATCTCCCTGGTGGGATGTCTGGCGGGTACTCTGCTGACCAAGCCGGGAGACGAAGAAGTTTTGAAAGACTTCTATCGCCGGGTGCGGCCCTGGGGCTTCTGGGAACCCATTCTCGCCAAGGTTCGCGCTGAAGATCCCGCCTTCGAGCGCAACAAGGACTTCTGGCGCGACATGTTCAACGTGGTGGTCGGCATTACTTGGCAGGTTAGCTTGGTGGCTCTGCCCATCTACATCGTGATCCAGAAGTTCCGCAACGCCGTGATCACGGCAGCGATCGTCGCCGTGACCTCCATCGTGCTGAAGTTCACTTGGTACAACCACCTGAAGGCTGGCGAAGCGATCGACCAGGCGATTGCCCGGAGCGAGGCGGCGGAGTCTATGCCGACAGCCTGATCCGGCCGCAAAGACGGTACAGCTTGGGTGCGCGATGTAGAAGTGGATGGCAGGTTTGCTGAGATTTTCTGGCCTATCGCGACTTGCCCTCTCCCCCTTGGGGGAGAGGGTGGACCGCCGCCGGCGTTCTCTTCAGCCGGGGCGGGCCGGGTGAGGGCGCGGTGGGCCTGCGCCCATCCGTTCGCAGTTCACATCGCGCCGCTGAAAGCGTTGGGCAACGACCACGCGACGTCCAGCACCTGCTCGAGAAACCTGGGGACAGCGCTACGTTGTTTGTGGTTTGAGGGCATTGACCCCCTCACCCCCCGGCCCCTCTCCCCCAAGGGGGAGAGGGGAGAATGTAGAAACTCGCGTCCCAGGGCTGGCGCCCTGGGCTATCCCGCCTTGCGGGACCCCTGCCGGGGCTGTGGAACGGCCACCCGAAAGGGGAGGACTTTGTCAGCTAACTTCCGCCTCAGGACACTAATTGTATGCGGAGTAATGCCTTGCAGGATCTGCGACAGCGCGTTGAGACTGAACTGCGGTCGAACATCCTGCCGTTCTGGCTGAAGCACGCGATTGACGAGCAATATGGCGGCTTCCGGGGGCAGATCGCCAACGACCTCACGATTGATCCCTTCGCGCACAAAGGGCTCATCTTGAATGCACGCATCCTGTGGACCTTCTCCAAGGCTTTCAGCGTGTACGGCGAAGAGGACTACCTACGAACGGCGCGCCGAGCCTACGACTACATCACCCGGTATTTTTGGGACGCCGCGTTCAACGGCGTCTTCTGGCTGGTGGATTATCTCGGCCGCCCTGTGGAATCCAAAAAGCGCATCTATGGCCAGGCGTTTGCCGTCTACTCGCTGGCTGAATACCACCGCGCGACCGGCGATCAGGACGCACTCACTAAAGCGATCCAGCTCTATGAGGCTATTGAGTCCGCGAGCTATGATGCGCTCCACCGGGGTTATTTCGAAACGTACGAGCGCGATTGGACACTGGCTCGCGAGCAGCGCCTGAGCAAGGTCGACATGGACGAGAAGAAGTCCATGAACACCCACCTCCACCTTCTCGAGGCCTACGCCAACCTCCTGCGCTGCCGGGACAACCCTGCATTGCGCAGTCGCCTCAAGGAACTCATCCAGGTTTTCCTCGAGCACATCATCGACCGCGAGACCCATCACTTCCGAATGTTCTTTGACGAAGAGTGGCATTCCAAATCCGATCACATCTCCTTTGGTCATGACATCGAAGGAACTTGGCTCCTGTGCGAGGCGGCGGAGATTCTTAGCGACGACTCGATCCTGAAAGTTGTCCAGCACGAAGCCGTCCAGATGGCCCAAGCCGTGCTCGACCAGGCGGTCGATCCCGATGGCGGTCTGCTATATGAGGCCGATTCGAGCGGGATCATCAACACCGACAAGGAGTGGTGGCCCCAGGCGGAAGCCGTGGTGGGATTCCTGAACGCCTATCAGCTCTCGGGTCGGGAGCACTTCTACGTGGCCGCTTGCAGGAGCTGGGACTTCATCGAGAAATACATCGTCGATCGCCAGCATGGCGAGTGGTTTTGGAAGGTCTCGCGAGAGGGCATACCCAGCCACGACAAATTCAAAGTTGATCAATGGAAATGCCCGTACCATAACAGCCGGACGTGCTTCGAAGTCATGGCCCGACTGGACAATATCGGCCACCTCAGCGGCTCACCGGCGTAGACCGACATTCAGGCAATCGGAGAATAGACATGGAACAGGCTGAATTCAGAAGGCGGGTTCAAGAGCTATCGAAGCGGCACGAGAAGCTGGTGACCCGCAAGAATCAAAAAATCGAAACCGGCAACGGTGTGTTCGATCGCTACGCATTTCCCGTGCTCACCGCCGAACACACCCCGTTATTCTGGCGCTACGACCTCGATCAGAAAACCAATCCGTACCTGATGGAACGCCTGGGCATCAATTCGACCTTCAATGCAGGAGCCATGGAGTACGAAGGCAAGATTGTGGTCTTGGCTCGCGTCGAAGGCATCGACCGCAAATCGTTCCTCGCCGTTGCCGAAAGCCCCAACGGCATCGACAACTTTCGGTTTTGGGATTACCCCATCTTGATGCCGGAGACCCGGAACCCCGATATCAACGTCTACGACATTCGCGTCGTGCGGCATGCCGACGGATGGATTTACGGCCTCTTCTGCACGGAGCGCAAAGACCCTAAAGCCCCGTCGTGGGACACTTCCTCGGCCGTCGCGCAATGCGGCATCGCCCGGACTAAGGATTTGAAGAACTGGGAGCGGCTCCCCGACTTGAAAACCAAGTCGCCGCAGCAGCGGAACGTAGTGCTGCATCCTGAATTTGTCGATGGCCAATACGGGTTCTACACCCGGCCTCAAGACGAATTCATTCAGGCCGGCAAGGGTGGAGGGATCGGCTGGGGTCTCGCCCGCAGCATGGAAAACGCGGTGATTGATGAGGAGACCATTATCGATAACCGTGAGTATCACACCATCCAAGAGGTGAAGAACGGCCTCGGTCCCGCGCCCATCAAAACCCCGAAAGGCTGGCTACACCTGGCGCATGGTGTACGTAACACGGCGGCCGGATTGCGTTATGTGCTCTACCTTCTCCTCAGCGAACTCGACCGCCCGCAGGTGGTCACCCACCGCCCGGCGGGCTACTTCCTCGCCCCACAAGGCGAGGAGCGGATCGGCGATGTTTCGAGCGTGGTGTTCAGTAATGGTTGGGTGGCGCGCGAGGATGGTCAGGTCTTCATTTACTATGGTTCGTCGGACACTCGGTTGCATGTGGCCACCAGCACCATCGCCAGGCTTCTCGATTACGTGTTGCACACGCCGGAAGATCCGCTGCGGAGCTACGCGTGCGTCGCGCAGCGTTACGCTCTGATCGAGAAAAATCTCAAGCTTATGGGCTCCCTCCAAAAGCGTACAGCCAAGCAACCCGTCCGCCGCACCCGCCGAGCCGGTGCGGGCTGACCGTTGACTGGGTGCCCCGCAGGCGCGGGACCCGCCGATCAGCACGCGAGAATTTGAAGCTGAAAGCCGCGGACCTACCAGACAGGTCCGCAGGAGAACAATGTGAATTTGTCGGACGGTCCGAGGTTGGAGTTTGTCCAAGGTCGGTCCACCCTCAAGGGGGAATCGCGAAATGTCTACGAAAACATCTCCTGATCGTTGGTTACAGTTGGCGGCTCTTGCGACTGTCGGCATCTTCGTCCTCGGCTTTGTGTTCTCCCCTCTGGGGGTATGGACTGGCGCAATCTTAGGCGCATGGTTCATCGGCACGCAAAAAGCATGGCGCGGATTTTTGTTGCTGTCGGGCATCACCTTCATTCTGAGTGTGCCGTCGAACTGGCGCTCGTCTCCACTGACGGGGATTGACTATATCGTTGGGATGATGCTGGCGGCGCTCATCGGCAGTCTGCCCTATCTTTTGTGGCGACTCGTGACTCTGCGCCGGGAAGGGTTTCTGTCAACCCTTGCTTTGCCTCTTTGGGGCGCCGCCTTACAGACGTTGGGGCAACGGTGCCTTCCCGCCAGCATCTTCAATCACTACTCTCTTGCTCAGACTCAACATGCGAACGTCCCTCTGCTGCACATCGCCACAATTCTAGGGGCAGGTTCCATTCCCTTTCTCATCTATTGGTCCGCGGCGGTGATCATTTGGATGTGGAACTATGAATTCCAGGGTAAGAAGATTGCTGCGGGGGCAGGTATTTTTGCCGCGGTATGGGCCGTTCTGTTGGGATATGACTTCTTCCTGCGGATCAGCCCTGCTTACGCGCCTCATGTCCTACTAACGAGTACTGTCTTTGCGTGGACATGTCTGGTTGGAAGCCTGATCTTAACCGCCGGGATCCTCACTCTTCCTGGAAGAGAGCGCAAAGTATGGGCAGACAAGACGGAGAGCGTCGCCCTCTTGCGAAGTCCGTACACCGGAAATCCTTTGCACGTTCTCAGCAGAGACGGTCATGAGGTTATGGTCAGCTCGTCCGGAGAACAGTTCCCGATTCGCAACGACATTGCGGTCTTTCTAGAACCGGAAAAAGTCACAGGCTCTAACCGCAAATACAACCGGCTGTATGAAACCATCGGCGGATTCTATGATGACACCCAGAGGGTGGCATGTGCTTTACGGGGTGTCAACCGGGACCGATACTTTTTGAGTTACCTGCGCTTCCTGGAAATCAATCCTGGTAATTCGGTGTTGGAAACATCCGTGGGGACCGGTCTCAACTGGAAATACCTTCCGCGTGGCGCAAAACTATTTGGTCTTGATCTCTCGGCGGAAATGCTGACGAATTGCCAAGCCAATCTGCGCCGGTGGGAAATGGACGCCGATCTTTTTCTCGGGAATGCCGAGGACCTGCCGTTCGCCAATGACAGTTTTGATGTTGTGTTTCACGTCGGGGGCATCAACTTCTTCAATGACAGAGCCAAAGCTATCCGGGAAATGATTCGTGTTGCAAAGCCAGGGAGCCGCATCCTGATTGCCGATGAGACCGAGAAGCATGTGAAAAACACCTATGAGCGAATTCCCATTACCAGTGGATACTTCAAGAACCGCCAGGAAGCTGTTACAGCTCCTATTGATCTCGTACCCCCAGAGATGCAGGAAATACATCTTGAGATGCTGTGGGATGGGCGAATCTACGCGCTGACATTTCGCAAACCCCCCTCCGCGATGCCAAAACTCGCAGTCCGATGAATTCGCGGGTGGCGCGGACACCAAGCCACGATGTTGTCTGCGCCACCCGCCGAAGTAGGGGCGCTTCGCGAAGCGCCCCTACGCCCCTACGTCCAACTCTTGGCCGTCTGAGAAGCCCTGGGCTAGGCGTGTGAACATATTGTCTCTTGACAACACCCCGCCGTTGTGCTAGCCTACTCATGTGAAAAGTCCAACCCGCGGGGAAGTCCTTTCCTCGCTATCCTAACAACCGTCTCAGGAGGGACCATGTCCTTACGCAAATCACCCCAACTTACGCCCGCGTTGCTCGCCGCCGCGCGCGCCAATGCCCAGCATTCCACCGGACCGCGCAGCGCTGCCGCCAAGCGGAATTCCAAGCTCAATGCCTTGAAGCACGGCGGACGCGTCAGCGACGAAAATCGCTACCAAGCCATGCTGGCGCTGGGCGAAGACCCGGAAGAATTCGAAAACTTGAAGCAGGAACTCATGAGCGCTTGTCCCGGCGACGCGCTCTGGGAGAAGCAGATCGACGACTTGACTTGGCTCTACTGGCGCCGCGAAAGGCTCGAGCGGGCGCAAGCAGGCCTGAAGCGGCGCGCCTTGCAGGCCATCGACGACTGGCAACACCGCCGCCAGCAGGAGATGGCCCGCATCACCTTCGACGCTTCCCAGCACGACATGCTTGAGGTCAACTTATCGGATTCTACAGATCGCGGCGTGACGCTGAGAAGGACGCTTTCTTTCCTTGAACTCGTACGGGAGGAGGTCAAGCAACGCACCTTCCGCGTCCGCCAGTACGCCGTACTGGAATCTCTTTACCAAGGTACGACGGGCTGGCGACAGGCGCTGATCTTCAGGCTGCTGCACCATTTCGGTGACCCCATGTACCTCGAGGCGCAACAAGCCGACGAGGAAGAGAAGCAGTCCCTGCGCCAAATAGACTTCGACTGCGAGGCGCCGGGCGAAGCAGAGCACCAGGAACTTCTGCGTCTGCTGGAGGAGGAAATCGCCAGCGTCCGCGAAGAATTCGAATACGCGGAAAAGGCGAATGAGGAGAGAGCGGCGATAGAACGGGACGCCTGCCTTGCTCCAGAGGGGGAGACGTGGAGGATGATGCTGCGCCAAGAAGCCGCCCTGGACCACTCCATTGACCGCAAAGTGAGGATACTGCTGAGGCTGCGGAAAGATGCTGCCGACCGCCCGGTCGCCCCTGCCGGCCGGGATGATGGTACGGGGACAGAGAACAACGAGGAGGTTCCCGACAGCGACATTTCGCCCGATAACTCGCAGGGTGTGGAAGCAGTGGAAGATTTAAAATTGAACGACCGACGCGGGAATGTTGTTGAAAACAAAGGACCGGGTTCGGAGAATCGGGGACGAAACGGGAATGTTATAGAAGACAAAGGTACTTGCACACTGAAAGCGGGAATGTTGTTGAAAAGACAGTTAGTTAGTTGCCGGTAGGTGGTAGGTGGCAGGTGGGGGAACCAGGTGGCACAAAAACTCGTTGACAGGCAGCCGACCGCGCATTATAAACACGCTCCGGCTCCGCTGTATATAATGTTCAGAGGTCGGTCGTGGGTCAGTTTGATGTAGAGGCGGCTTTACGCCGCCATTTGGCGAGGTAAACTCGCCGCTACAACACCAAACTGACCCACTACCCAGAGGTAAGCAACAGCGGATCTGCCATGAAGCTGATGCAGCCGGAAGGGGGGAAGATGTCACAGCAGCCTGCCAGGAGAATGGGTTGGTTATGTTTCGCCCTAGTCGTTTCGCTTGCAGCGCCTCTCCTGGGCGCCGAAGGAAACGTCGCAATTTTCAATGTGAAGAATTACGGAGCTACAGGGAAGAAAGCGGACAACGCTCAGAAGGCCATTCAGAAAGCCGTGGATGCCTGTGCGGAAGCCGGTGGAGGCACAGTTTATCTGCCTCCGGGCGAGTATACGTCAGGAACGATTCACCTGCGCAGCCACGTCAGGCTTTATGTTGAAACGGGCGCCACGCTGTTCGCCTCCCAGGACTCTGCCGTGTTCGATAAGAGTACCCTGCTCTACGGCGAGGATCTGGAGAATATCTCGATTGAAGGTCGGGGGACTGTGGACGGCCAGGCCGAGTACGAATGGCGGTTGAATGATATCGATGATGCTTACATCCGCGATAACCAGCTCCTGGCACAGTCCCTGGGCAAATCGCTGATGCGCTCTTTTCCAAAGGCGCGTCCGAAGCCCAGCGTGTACCCGCATATGGTTCTGCTGCTGCGCTGCAAAGACGTCAGGATTGCCGGGCTCTCGTTTCTCCATTCGCCGAGCTGGACCATAAATCCCTACGCTTGCGAGCGGCTGACCATCGACGGCGTTTACATCCACACCAGCTTGAAAGACGGCGTGTGGGCCGACGGGATCGACCCGGATGGCTGCAAGGACGTGCGCATCGCTAATAGTACGATTGAGACCGGCGATGACGCCATTGTCTTCTATTCCTCGAACATTTGGGGACCTCCGCTTCCCTGCGAGAACATCACCATTACCAATTGCCGCCTCTCCTCGGCCTCGAGCGCGCTGAAGTTCTGCGATGGCAACATGAACAGCGTCCGCAATGTGACGGTGGATAATTGCGTGATCACCGGTTCCAATCGCGGTATTGCCTTCATGGTGTATGACGGAGGTTATATTGAGAATGTTGTGCTGTCGAACCTGATTGTCAATTGCCAGCGTTTCGACTGGTTCTGGTGGGGCAACGGCGATCCCATCTACTTTACCATCCAGCGGCGCAGCGAGAGCCAGGGCCTGCCGCTCAAGCCCGATGAGCCGCCCGCCGGCTCGATTCGGAACGTCATTATCCGCAATGTCATTGCTCACGGCAAAGGCTCCTGCCTGATCCTGGGGCATCCCAATAGCTGGCTCCAGAACGTCAGCCTGGAGAACATCAAGCTGTTTCTCTCCACCGATCCTTCGGCGGCCTATGACCGAACTGTGAACGCTATGCAGTTTCGATATGCCAGAAATCTAAAGGTGAGGGACCTCGAGGTGATCTGGGACAAGCCCGAGTTGAGCCAATGGCAGAGCGCCCTATACTTCCAGGATGTGGAGGGACTGAAGCTGGAGAACTTTGTGGGAGGGCCGGCGAAGTTGCAGACGGATATTCCCGCCGTAGTTTTCAACCAGGTTGAAGATGCCACTGTCTGCAACTCCAAGGCGCGACCCGGAACGCAGGTATTCCTTAAAGTGAAGGGCCCAAAGAGCCGGCACGTCTACCTCGTCGGCAACGAATTGCACGAAGTCCGGTCTCCATATCAAGTTGATGCGGACGTGAAAGAGGGGACAGTGAAAGAGGCCGGCAATTTCTAGCCGCTGTTACCTCGGGGCGGATTATTCCAGCTCTGCCGAAGCGAGGGGACAAGCAGCTAGGCCTACGGAAACGAGCGCGGGTGGCGCTTTTGAGTACGTCTTATACCGGCGCCGACAGGGCTGTTCTGCACCTTAGCGCAAGCGGCCACTTCTTCCGGGCGAAGTCTCAGAGAAAGCCTCGCGGCCTTACTTTGGGGAACGAAGCGCCACTTCATACGCTTGCAGCAGGGCGTTCCGGTCGGTTTCCCAGTTAAAGTGCTCGACGATTCGCCTGCGGCCGCGTTCGCCAAGCTCTCGTCGCAGAGATTCAGAATCCAACAAGCTGAGCACCTTCTCGGCAAAATCGACTGGATCGCTCGGGCGAGCATAGAGGGCTGCGTCCGCAGCAGACCGGCGTCCCTCCGTTAGTTCGAAGAGTACAACCGGCATTCCAAAAGCCATGTATTCGAGAATCTTCCCCATGGTGGATTTATCATTCATAGGGTTCAGCGGGTCAGGCGCCACACCGACATCCGCCGTCGAGAGGTATTTGGCGAGTTCTTCACCGGGGATTCGCCCCGTGAAGTTAACCACCGACTGCAATCCTTTTTGGGCGACCAAGTCCTTGATGTGCGGCAGCTCGGTTCCCGACCCGATAAAAGTGAAGAACGTGTCGTCGCGGCCCTTCTTTCTTACCATGTACTCGATCGAATCGACCCAGAGGTCGAGCCCATCTTGTGGCCCCATCACGCCGAGATACAAGGCCAGGAGTTTCTTCCCATGTTTTAACTCCGGATACGCCGGGCCACGTCGCATTTTCTCGGGTTCAGGGCTGACTCGGACGATGAATACTCGCTCGGGCGGCATCCCGCCGCGTTGAATGGCAATTTCGCGATAGGACTGATTAGTAGCCAGCGAAACATCCGCAGTCCAGAAGGTTGCGCGCTCAACAAAGCAAACCAGGCGGTAGAGGAAATCTTCCCGGCCAAACTTAGCCAGATACAGTTCGGGGTTCAAATCCAGGTGGTCGAAGATATAGCGGGCGCCGAAGAGCTTAAAAAACAGCCCGATCAGAAACATGATGTCCGGGGGGTTCCAGGTGTGAACCACGCGGAAACGGGTGCGGAAGTAGATTTTCAGGGCCAGATAAAGCTGTGCCGCAAGCGCGCCAACGTATTCCAGCAGGTAACCTGCCGGCCCCGATGCCTCCCAAACTCCATAACGGTAGATCTCGATTTCCTCGATTGTCTCAAAGCTCCGCTCGCAGCCCGCGCCTTTAGGCGAGATAACGGAGACACGGTAGCCGGCGTCTCTCAAGGCGCATGCCTCCTGCCAGGCGCGCCGCACAAATGGGAAGGGTAGATTCTCGATAATTATTAATACCCCGATTCGGCGGTCACTACTCATTTGCATTCCTGTATAGTTCGATCTGCATCAAGTTGGGGCGAATTCGGATTCTAACATCTCACAAATCCTGCCGGAATTAGCCGTGTCGGACAACGTTTGAGTAGACTTGCAGGATTTGCCTGGCGACGTTCTCCGTCGAGAGCCTGGCAATCCGCTCGCGCCCGCGAGTGCGCATCCCTCTACGGCAGACCTCCACGATTTTTGCGGCCATCTCTCCGCAATCACGCGACACCAAATGGCATCCTTCCGTTTGGCCGATCAGCGCGGCTGTGTCGCCCACATCCACGGTAATCACTGGGAGGTTGGTGGCCATGGCCTCTTTGACAGTATTGGGAGAACCCTCGGCTTGGGAAGCCAGGATCAGGACATCGGCAGCATTCATATAGAGTGGCATGCGGGATTGAGGAACGCCGGAAACCCGAAGAATTTCTAACTCGGGGATGGCTTGCCGTGCCCGCGCCACTGCCGACTCAATAACGTCAAAGCGCTTCTCGGCGCGCTCTGGGTCATAAGGAAATAGGACAAGTTTCTTTTGCGGATCAAGGCCCAGACTCCGTCTAGCTTCAGCCTGGTCGGCGGGTTTGAAGAGATCCAGGTCAACTCCGTTCGGGATGACCTGCGCGGCCTCAAGCCTCAACCGGCTTTTCAGCTCGGCAGTCTTGACAATGACCGCAGAAGCGAGGCGTGCCAGCAAGAAACTCGAGAGCTGGTAGAACCGACCGAAAGCTGAAATGTGATCGCCCCCCGTGAACTTCCCCGTGACATCGAAGCCCATGAATGAGACCACAAGAGGGACGGAAATCTGGCAGCGAGCCACCAGTCCGGATAAGCCCATGTGCGCGTGGATCAAATCGTAGCGATGGGTGCGCAGCCGCTGCCACAATTGCGGGAGGGCGCGCAAATAGTGCCAGCGGGATTCGCGGCCGTTGATGAAAAGTACGTCGTAATCCACCCCCAGGGGCCGCAAGGACTCCATCTGGGCTTTCACGAAGCAACCGTAACTCGGATCGGCTTCGTAAGGCCAGAGGTTGGCAACCACCAGAACTCGGTACAAAGTCATACAGCGCGGCACCGCCGCAACCAAAACGAGACTCTCTCTGGAGTGCGGCAGCTTGCTGCCGCTTTGATCTGGCGAGCTTGCTCGCGGCTTCACCTCGCCAGGAACCGCACACTAGTGCACCGCCAGCAAGCTGGCCTGGGGAAAACCGGCAGCAAGCTGCCGCACTCCAGAGCATTCCCTCGTCGCAACAATGGAGATTCTAACCCTTCGGAGAAGAAATCGGTAGCGCTGAAGCGACGTATTCCTTCCATGTGGCGCAGGTGAAACTCGACTACAATGGACCACTTAGCAATTGCATCTCTTTCGTTTTGGTGTTCACCCTATGTGCGGATTCGCAGGGTTCGTGGGTTCGGCGCCGGAGCAGGAACTGCGGACCCAGGTTTGCCGAATGGCCGACCAGCTTGTTCACCGGGGGCCGGACGATTCCGGCGTCTGGGTTGATGCGGAAGCCGGCATCGCCTTGGGATTTCGACGCCTGGCGATTGTGGACCTTTCTCCGACTGGCCGCCAACCCATGACCTCCTCCAATGGCCGATACGTCATGGTCTTCAACGGCGAAGTCTACAACTTCGGAGAATTGCGAAAGGACCTCGAATCACGAGGGCACGGCTTTCGCGGCCACTCCGATACGGAAGTCATGCTGGAGGCAGTGAGCGAGTGGGGCCTGGAGGCGGCGGTCAAGAAATTCGTCGGCATGTTTGCCTTCGCGCTTTGGGACAGGCGCGAGCGGGTGCTGCACCTGGTGCGGGACCGCCTGGGCATAAAGCCACTTTACTGCGGATGGGCGGATAGGACTTTCCTCTTCGGTTCGGAGTTGAAGGCGCTCCGCGTGCATCCTGATTTCGCCCCGGAAATCAATCGCGGGGCTCTCGCCTTGTATTTGCGATACGGCTACATACCCCAACCCTACTCCATTTATCAGGGAATCTGGAAGCTGCCTCCCGGCCACATCCTCAGTCTCAGGGCCGGAGCGCAGACCTCCTTCGAGTTATCGGGAACGGCTCTCTATTGGTCTGCCAAAGAGGTTTACGAGAACGGAGCCGCGAACCCATTCAGGGGCTCTGAAGGTGAAGCTGTCGAGGAGTTGGATCGGCTTCTGCGGGAATCGGTCCGCCTGCGGATGATAGCGGATGTCCCTCTGGGCGCCTTTCTTTCCGGCGGCATCGATTCTTCGACGGTGGTCGCATTGATGCAGGCGCAGAGCAATCGCCCGGTGAAGACGTTCACAATCGGCTTTCACGCGCAGGAATTCAATGAGGCAGCTCATGCCAAAACTGTGGCCGCCCACCTGGGGACCGAACACACCGAACTGTACGTGACCCCGCAAGAAGCCCTGGATGTCATCCCCAAGCTGCCAACCCTTTACGACGAGCCTTTCGCAGACTCCTCCCAGATTCCGACTTACCTGGTTTCCGCCTTGACGCGCCGGCACGTTACCGTGAGCCTCTCCGGAGATGGTGGCGATGAGCTGTTCGGAGGGTACCAACGCTATAGCAATGCGCGCCAATTCTGGGAGACTGTCAGCCGGTTTCCACATTTCACCAGAAAGGCCTTGGCCAGATTCATCCGAGTGTGTAAGCCCGCCACCTATGACCGCCTGATCGGCAGGCTCGGTCCGTTACTCCCCCGGCTGGCACGCCCGTCTTCGGTTGGCGAAAGAATGTACAGGCTGGCGGAAGTAATGACGGTTAGGAATCCCGAGGAGCTTTACCGTCAATTGGTGTCTTACTGGAAGTCCCCGACGGAAGTTGTGCTGAATGCGAAGGAAGCGCCGGCCCTACTAACCCAATCTTCAGACTGGGCGCGCCTGGCTGATATCTCGCAACGAATGATGTTCCTCGACTTGGCCACTTACCTTCCGGACGATATTCTTGCCAAGGTTGACCGGGCCAGCATGAGTGTGAGTCTTGAAGCTCGAGTGCCGATCCTCGACCACAGGGTCGTGGAGTTTGCGGCCCGTGTCCCAATTTCCATGAAGATTCGCTCCGGCCAGGGGAAATGGCTGCTCCGGCAGGTGCTCTACAGGTATGTACCGCGAGAACTCGTCGAGCGGCCCAAGATGGGTTTTTCAGTTCCAATCGAAGACTGGCTACGCGGGCCTCTGCGCGATTGCTGATTCCGATGAAGGTGGGCACTGATTCCGGTTTGATCCCGGGCAGTGATTCCGATGTCATCCCGGGCGTCTTCGGAGCGAAGCGACGCTGGCCCTCCTATCGTGCTTGAAGTGACCGGGATCG